>WBZL01000482.1_pt1 | contig 44768 bp, 36 predicted proteins | sample 5204291 | NCBI WGS metagenome assembly WBZL01 (sample SAMN12344345, study PRJNA552823) | activated sludge metagenome | biome: Activated sludge suspended growth; feature: Nitrification reactor; material: Wastewater; isolation source: activated sludge from nitrification reactor of wastewater... | reverse complement strand
CATTGGGGCCGCCATGCGCAAGTTGCTCCATTTGGCCTATGGCGTTTTGAAAAATCAAACCTATTTTGACCCAAACTACACACGCTCGCACGCTCAGGTAACGTAATATCTTTAGGGTTTGAGGGAACAGAAGAATTCATTAAATCCAGATTAGTACTAATCTCACCCCGTTCCCACAAAAAGACGTTGATCTCCTCTCGTTTTACGGTTGTACAATCGCCCGCCTAACCCAACCCTATTCCCGAGGAGAATGCTATGAAAACTAAATTACTGTCCCTCTTTTTATTGGCTGGTCTGGCGTTGAGTGCCTGTAAACCCGCCGCGACCGCGGAGCCGGAACACGCCGAAGAAACCACCGGCCACGCCGTTCACTGGACCTACGAAGGCGAAGAAGGTCCCGATCACTGGGGCGACCTGGCCCCCGATTATGCCACTTGCGGCACGGGCACCAGCCAATCCCCGATTGATCTGACCAGCGCCGCCGATCAGGATTTCACGAACATCGCTTTCCATTACCAACCCAGCGAAGTGAAGATTCTGAACAATGGGCACACCGTACAGGTCAACTACGACGCGGGCAGTTACATCGAAGTGGACGGCCAACGCTATGAGGTCGCACAATTCCACTATCACGCGCCGAGCGAACACGCCGTAGATGGCAAGTTGTACGCCGCCGAACTGCACATTGTCCACAAAAACGCGGCCGAACAACTAGCTGTTGTAGGTCTGCTTATTGAAGAAGGTGCGGAAAATGCCGCGTTTGCCGAACTGTTGGCCAACCTCCCCGCCGAATAAAGCCCCGAAACGGATGCTGGGTTCAAGATTGACGCAACCGCCTTCCTGCCCGAAGTCCAGACCACCTTCCGGTACAGTGGCTCGCTGACCACCCCGCCCTGCTCCGAGGGCGTAAGCTGGTTCGTGATGACCTCCCCCATCCAACTCTCCGCCGATCAGATCGCCGCGTTTGAGCGTGTCCACGAAGGCAACAACCGCCCCGTTCAGCCGCTGAACACCCGCACGCTGTCGGAAGATACCACGCCGTAAAACATAGATTTTCAGAAAAGATTTTCCCGTATTGCGTATTCCGTATTGCGTAAAGTCAAAATACGAAATACGGGGAAGAATTAACCTGGAAGACCTCACTCTATGCTTGCCAAATCCCCTCCACTCGGAGGGGATTTTTGTTGTATGATTCACCCATGACCACCTATATCTCCCTCCTGCGCGGCATCAACCTCGGGGCGCATTACAAAATCAAAATGCCCGATCTCACCGTCCTGTACGAATCCCTTGGCCTGACGAACGTCCAAACCTACGTCCAAAGCGGGAACGTCGTTTTCACCAGCGAGGAAACGGATCGTGCCCGGTTGGAAGAGGCCATCAAAGCGAAAATCGAAGAAGCCTACGGGTACAACGTGCCCGTTTTGGTGCTCGCCGCGGACGAATTGCGCCGAGTCGCGCAGGCCAACCCCTTCCTCACCGAACGCAACGCAGACCCCACCCACCTGCACGTTACGTTTCTCGCTCACCCGCCGGATGACGAACGCGTGCGCGGGTTCGTGCCCCCGATGAGCGGAGAGGATGAGTTTATTTTAGTTGGAAGTGCGATTTATCTTTTCTGCCCGAAAGGATACGGGCGGACGAAGTTGACAAATAATTTGTTCGAGAATAAGTTGAAGGTCGCCGCGACGACGCGGAATTGGCGGACGGTGGGCACGTTGGTGGAGATGGTGGCCTGAACCTTCTGGCCCCGCCCGGCGATGAAGTCGCCGGGCTACCATACGACGCCGGATGAATCCGGCTGAAAAAGCCCGTTTCAACGGGCGTGGTTCCGTAGCCGGGGGGTTCAACCCCCGGCGAGCCGACCATACCGGGACGCGAATTCCCATCACGCCTCCTGTCCCCTCCGGCCCCGCCCAGCGCTAAAGCCACCGGGCTACCCAATGACGCCGGATGAATCCGGCTGAAAAAGCCCGTTTCAACGGGCGTGGTTCCGTAGCCGGGGGGTTCAACCCCCGGCGGGTCAATAAAGCGAGGATACTCTATGAAACGAAACATCTTTATATTCCTGATTGTGCTCTTTGCCGGGTTGGTTTCGGCTATCCATTTCCAGCCCGCCTCCGCCGACATGGCCCCGCCCCCTCCCGCCAGCGGCTCAGACCTGTATCCCTCGATTGAAAACACGAATGTCCGAATGGTGTCCGAAACCGTGTTGATGGACATTGCGGGGTACAGTGAAAACCCACTAGGGGAAGCTCAAGTCACAGCCCAGTTTTTTATGCGGAATATGGGTGAAGTAACAGAACAGATGCAAGCGCGGTTTCCACTCAACTCCCCAGACTATATCCTTGAATTGGAATTGAAAAGTGGAGATGAGTTTTGTACATTTATTGATGCCCCTGCGGTTTATGATTTTTCAGTTTGGGTGAATGATGAAAAAGTAGATTCAAACATCACTTTTGAAACGATCCTTGATTTCAGAGCCTCTAATCCTGACACAGGGGATGTTTATATTACTGTGCCCTGTTGGGCGCATTTTGATATTGTTTTTCCGCCTGGACAAGATGTTAGCGTTAAAGTGTCTTACACGATATCGGGATACGATCCAAGTTCTAGAGCAGGAGGAGTTGGTAACGTCGAATATTTTTATGTGCTACGCACAGGTGCAGGCTGGTATGACACCATTGGAAGAGCTGATATTGTCGCCCGTTTGCCTTACGATGTTACAAATTTAAATTTTCGATCTTGTTGGCCGGATACCTGTGTCATCTCTGGGAAAGAAATTGCATGGCATTTTGAGAATTTTGAGCCAGAGGAGAATATCGAAATAAGGATTATGAAACCATCCATTTGGCTTAGAATTCTAACCGAAACCGAAAATCTTCAAGTGAATTCTAATGATGGAGAGTCATGGGGAAGATTAGCAAAAGCCTACAAAGATTCAAGTGATAATGGCAGAGGTCAACTGGTCGTATGGGATGATTTGTCAGCCGAACTCTATTCATTGAGCAAAGACGCCTACCAAAAAGCCACCGAATTACTCCCCAACGATGCGGACTGGCACTACGGGTTTGCCGATTTGCTTTGTCGGTACGCGGAATGGAATGAGGCGACACGCGAGGATTGGGCGGCTTGCGTCCAACAAATCAAATTGGCGCTGGATATTAAGCCCAACCATGAAGCCGCGAATGAATTGCTCCAATATCTTTCCCTGGATGAAAAACTCATTGACCTCTCCGGCCCCGAACCCATCTACCTGATCCTGACCCCCCAGCCCACCGCGACCTCCACGCCCATCCCCAGCAATACCCCAATCCCCACCAAGCCTCTCACCCGCACCCCCGAAAATACTACAACCTCCACCACCGCCCCAATTTCTACCTCTGCTCCCACCCAAACCAACCCATCTCCCACCCCCACCCATCCCCTGCCATCCCCAACAGAATCTGTCTCCCCGCCCGCTGACTCCGGAAGTGCAACCGGGTTCGTTGTGGTAGGGGCAGGATTGGTGGTTCTGTTGCTGATCGGGTTGGCATTGCGCCGGAAAAGGTGAGGGTTGGCGATTACAATTCGGCGAGCTTTTGCCTCCGGCCCCGCCCGGCGCTAAAGTCGCCGGGCTACAAAACGACGCCCGCTGAACCGGGCTAAGCCGGATTCATCCGGCGTCGTGTCGTAGCCGGGGGGTTCAACCCCCGGCGGGTCAACCCAAAAGAGACGCAGATTACCAGCGCGCCTCCGTTCCCGCTGTCCCCGCCCGGCGCTAAAGCCGCCGGGCTAAAAAACGACTCCCGCTAAACCGGGCTAAGCCGGATTCATCCGGCGTCGTGTCGTAGCCGGGGGCTTCAACCCCCGGCGAGCCGACCCAAAAGAGACGCAGATTACCAGCACGCCTCCGTTCCCGCTGTACCCGCCCGGCGCTAAAGCCGCCGGGCTACAAAACCACGCCCGCTGAACCGGGCTGAAAAAACCTTTGCGCTCTTCGCATCTTCGCGGTAAAAAATCCCCATGAACGCTCTCGAACCCCTCCGCAAATCCCTCAACGCCCAAATCACATCCCTCCGTGAACTTCTCACCAGCGGGGAACACTTCGCCGAATCCATCGCCCTCTTCCTCCGCGTCCACGCGCAACTGCACAGCGCGTCCGTCTCCAACACTGGCGAATGGTCGTTTGAAGACGCCCTTCTCGACGATCTGACCGAGGCCCAATTCCGCCGCGTGCCTGCGAACGAGGAACACTCGATTGCCTGGGCACTCTGGCACGTCACCCGCATCGAAGATACTACAATGAATCTGCTCGTCGCCGGGACGCCGGAAATTCTGTACGAGGGGAATTGGTTCCCCCGGCTGAACGTTCCCGTCCGGCATTCGGGGAATGAGATGTCTGCCGAGGAGATCGCCGCGTTTAGTCAGCACGTGGATTTCGCGGGGTTGCGCGCGTACCGGGGCGCAGTGGGGCGGCGCACGCGGGAGGTGGTTGCCACGCTCACCCCCGCCGACCTGCCGAAGAAGGTAGACCCCGCGCGGCTGGCGCAAGTGATGGCAAATGGTGCCCTGCTGGAGGCCGCATCCGGCATCCGCGATTATTGGGGGGGACGTACCATCGCTGGGTTGTTGCTCATGCCCTCATCCCGGCATATTCTCGTACATTTCAACGAAATTTTAAATCTCAAAAAGAAACGGAACTAACCCATGTCCTACTCACAATTCATCCGCTATGTCCTCACTTTTGAAGCCATCGTCCTCAACGCCGGAACCGGGTTGTTGTGTCTGGCCGCGCCTGCGTTTTTTGTCGGGCAGTTCACCGATCAAACCGTCCCGCCTGTGCCGCTGGAACTCATCCGGTGGTATGGGGTGCTGTTATGGGTGTTGACCTTTTTCGTTTTGCGGATTTTGCCCGCCCGCGATAATCGTTTGCTTGCCCCCGCGGTGGAAGCATTGCTGTTTGGTGACCTGGTTCACCTTGTCGCCATTTATCTGTTTTATCAGGCCCTGCCGGAGTGGTCGTTTTCCTTCATCATCATGCTGTTTTTTACCTGTATGCTGGCGATCCTGCGCTCGGTGTGGGTGTATCGCTACCATACCCACACTCTTTAGCAATCGGACAAAGTGATGAGTGATAAGTAAGGGGACACTCATCACTCATCACTTATCACTCGTTCGGAAACATTTGCGGGAAAATTTTCGGCGCGTACCGCGCCACCATCTCCGATGACAGCGAATTCGTTTTGCAAATCTCTGCGTAAAAATCTGCGCTGGGGCGTTTGCGGCGGGCTTGGGTTTCGATGTCGAGTTCCCACAGCCCGTACCGCTGAGTCCAGCCCCGATCCCACTCGAAATTATCCACCAACGACCAGTAGTAATAGCCTTTGATCGGCCAGTTGAAGTTGACCGCCCGCCACATTTGATGGATGTGCTGGGCCAGATAACGCGGGCGCATGTGGTCGTCCGCGTCTTCCACGCCGTTTTCGGTCACGATGATCGGGAGACGGTACGCGTTTGCCCACTTCAACGCGTCGTAAAAGCCAAGCGGCTCGTTGGCGATGAAGCCGGTGTCGCTCAGTTCGGCGTTGGGGTCGTAGGAACGTTTGCCCAACAAGGAAAAGGGATGGAACCGGATATATTCGCGGGTGTAATAATTGACCCCAAAAAAGTCCTGCGTCCCCTTTGCGTGATGAATCTTGTACCGCCAACCGGGGAACTTTAACACCCCGGTGGAGGCGGCGCGGGGGAAAAAGTCATTGAACAATCCCGACAGCAATCCCGCCAACCCGACATCCAACGGCAACCACTTTCGGGCGGGGAGGATGCCCCGGTACTGGTGCGCCATCCCAACCTGGGCATTTTGCTGGATGCGATGAATGGTATGGTACGCGGCGGCGTGCCCGCGCACGAGATTGGTCATCACTTTGAAGGAGTTTAATAGTTCGTTTTTGCGACCGGGCGGAAATTCCCCCATCACGTACCCCTGCGCGGCATAGACGTTTGGCTCGTTGATCGTGACCCACTGGGTCACATACTCTTTGAGCGCGCCGACGACTTTTTCGGTAAACGTGGCGAACTGATCGGAAATATCATTCATCCAGCCCCCTCGCTCGTAAATCCACAGCGGATCGGTGAAGTGATGGAGGGTGACCATCGGCGTCATGCCCCGCTCGCGCAAGCCGCGGACCATCTGGCGGTAGTTGTCCAGCGCGTCTTCGTTCCAGCGATCGGGGGTGGGCTGGATGCGGCTCCACTCGATGGACAGGCGATGGGCGGTTTGTCCGGCTTCCGCGGCGCGGTCAAAATCCTCGCGCCAGCGCCCGCCCCACCAATCGGCGGCCAGCCCGGACTTGTGCCCGTGTTGGATGCGTCCATCCGCCTGTTCAAAGGCGTACCAGTTGTTGTTCGTGTTGTTGCCTTCGTTCTGGTGCGCGGCGCTCGCCGTACCCCAGACAAAGTTGCGGGGAAAATTGAAGGTTGCTTCGGCCATGATGGGGCTGATTTTACCACCTTGTGATATGCTTAAATTATGCAAAACGTCTACCTCCTCTCCGCCATACGCAGTCCCATCGGGCGTGGATACCCCAACGGGGCACTCGCCCACCTCACTCCGATCAACCTATCCGCACTGATTTTGCAGGCGGCAGTCGCCCGCGCGGGGGTTGATCCCGCGCTTGTGGAAGATGTCATTTGGGGCTGTGTCACCCCTGTCGGGGATCAGGGGGCGAACGTGGCGCGGTTGGCGGTGTTGAAGGCGGGGTTCCCCGTGCGGGTTCCGGCGGTCACGCTCAACCGGATGTGCGGATCGGGGCAACAGGCCATTCATTTCGCCGCGCAAGCCATTCTCGCGGGGGACGCGGACATCCTGATCGCAGGGGGCACGGAAATGCTTTCTCACCAACCCCTCGGCACGGATTGGCCCGCGCAATGGCCCGCTGATTTTCCCTACGACCTTGTGCATCAGGGCATTAGTGCGGAGATGATGGCGGAAAAATGGGGGCTGACCCGCGACGAGTTGGATGATTTCGCCTACCAAAGCCACATCCGCGCGGGGAATGCGATCCGTGCGGGGGTGTTTGCATCCCAAACGGTGGACGTGCCCGGCCCGGACGGGGGATGTGTTTTGACCGACGAAGGGGTGCGCCCCAACCCTGATCGAGCGAAGATGTCCACGCTCAAACCGGTTTTCAAGCCCGAGGGCGTGATCACCGCGGCGAACAGCAGTCAGATCAGCGATGGGTCTTCGGCGGTGGTACTGGCCTCGGAACGGGCTGTGCGCGAACATCACCTGACCCCGCTCGCCCGGCTTGTCTCCCGCGTCGTCGTTGGCTCCGATCCGGTGCTGATGCTCGACGGGCCGATTCCTGCCACAAAAATGGCGCTCGCCCGCGCGGGGTTAACGCTGGCGGACCTGGATTTGATCGAGATCAACGAAGCGTTCGCGTCCGTCGTCCTTGCCTGGGCGAAGGAACTCGGTGCGGATTTGGGGCGCGTCAACGTCAACGGCGGGGCGATTGCCCACGGGCATCCGCTCGGCGCAACGGGCGCGGTGCTGATGACCAAACTCGTCCACGAAATTCACCGTACCGGAGGCCGCTATGCCCTGCAAACGATGTGCATCGGGCATGGGATGGCAACGGCGACGGTTTTGGAGAGGGTAGGAGAAGGTAAATAGGGTAGATAAAGTAGATACGGTAAATAAGGTACAAGTGGGATACCGCATTTACCCTCTCTACCATATTTACCATATTTACCCTATTTACCCTATTTACCCTATTTACCATGTCTACCGTTTTCCTTTCCCTCGGCACCAACCTCGGCGACCGCGAAGCGAATTTGCGGAACGCCATTACCGCCCTCGCACCGCAGGTGCGAGGCACGCGGGAATCGCCAGTCTACGAAACCGCGCCGTGGGGGTTTGAAGATCAGCCGAGTTTTTTGAACATGGTGGTGGAAGGTGAGACGGACTTGCCCCCGCTGGAACTGCTCAAATTTCTCAAAACGCTTGAAACCGAACTTGGGCGTACCCCGACGTTCCGCTACGGCCCTCGGCTGATTGATTTGGACATTCTCTTTTACGACGATCTGATCCTGCAAACGCCCGAACTGACCATTCCCCATCCCAAACTTCACGAACGCACCTTTGTGCTGATGCCCCTGGTAGATTTAGCGCCGGATTTTGTTCATCCTGTCCTCCAACGGACTATCGCGGACCTGTTATCCCCTTTGAAATGAGCGCCTCTAACCCATTCACGTTCATGCCCCTCACTTTCCGCCACCCCTTCCGCAAATATCAGCGCATGATCCTCGCCCAGGTGGACGCCGCGCTCGAAAACCCAAAGGATGACCGCAAATACCACATCGTCGCCCCGCCCGGCGCGGGCAAAACCATCGTCGGGATCGAACTGGCCGCGCGGTTCGGCCAGCCCGCCGTCATCTTCGCCCCCACCACGACGATTCAGGGGCAGTGGCGAGAAAAAGTGGGGATGTTCCTCGACGATCCATCCAAAATCAACGACCACGCCAGCCTCGACCCCGCGCGGCTCGCCCCGCTCAACATCTACACTTACCAACTCATCTCCACCGCCGCGGAATCGCAAGATCACCTGCGCGACATGGCCCTCCAAAAATGGGCCGATGACCTCGTCAAAGAAGGCCAGGTCAAAACCCCCGCCGACGCCCTCGCCCGCATCGAAACCATCCGCCAAAATAACCCCGCCGCCTACACCCGCGAACGCAACAACCGCACTCTCCGCCTCAAACACGACTTCCTCCGCCGCGACGACATAGATATTTCTCGCTTCCTCCATCCCAACGCCAACGCCCTCATCCAAAGCCTCCTCCAATACGGCGTTCGCACCGTCATCCTCGACGAATGCCACCACCTCCTCGACTACTGGGCCATCGTCCTCCGCCACCTCATCCGCCAGATTCCCAACCCCATCATCGTCGGCCTCACCGCCACCCTCCCCGACCCCGAAACCGACCTCGAATACGAAAACTACACCGCCCTCCTCGGTGACGTAGACTTTGAAGTCCCCACCCCCGCCGTCGTCAAAGAAGGCGACCTCGCCCCCTACCGCGACCTCGTCTACTTCACCGAACCCACCCGCGAAGAAACCAACTACCTCACCCACATCCAAACCGCCTTCGAGCAAGCCACCGCCGACCTCACCGCCAGCACCCCCTTCCGCGTCTGGCTGATTCAGACTCTTTTCCAGAAAACAAGACCAGACGGAACGCCGTTGCCCTGGGCAGAAATGCTGAACGAACAGCCTCTCCTCGCCATCGCGGGCTTGCGCTACCTCACCCGCGCGGGGATACCACTCCCCCCCAACCTCCTCAGCCCCCGCGAAGCCACCGATCCCCTCGAACTCCCCGACTGGGTGGTCCTCTTCGAACGCTACGGCCTCGACTACCTGCAAGTCAGCCCCGAACCCGCCGACCACGCCCTTCTCAAACGCCTCAAAGACATCCTCCTCCCCTTCGGCCTCACCCTCACCGAGCGGGGGATGCGCCAAAGCCGCTCCCCCGGCGACCTCGTCCTCACCTTCTCCGAATCCAAAGATCACGCCGTCGCCCACATCCTGTCCGAGGAGGCGAAAGCGATGGGGGCGGCCCTCCGCGCGGTCATCGTCACCGACTTTGAGCGGATGAGCAGTGGGGTGCAGAAACTGGCGAAACTTCCGAAGTCGAAGAAGACTTCGGAAGTTTCGGGGAACGAGATATTTCCCCTCGACCCCGACGCGGGGTCCGCCATCCGCCTGTTTCGGCATCTCGTCGAACACCCGGATACGGATCGGCTCGAACCGATGCTCGTCACCGGCAAAACGCTCCTCGTAGATGCCCATCACGGGGACGCCCTGATCGAACGGTTCAACGCGTGGCTACAAGCCCGTCACCTCACCGCCACCTGCCGCTACAAGCCCACTGACTCCCCGCAAATCTACGAAGTGACGGGGGAGGGCAAAGATTGGTCGTCCCGCACCTATGTGCGGATGGTGACGGAGGTGTTTGAGCAGGGGATCACGCGGTGTCTGGTGGGGACACGGGGGATTTTTGGGGAGGGGTGGGATTCGCTGGGGCTGAACACGTTGATTGACCTGACCAGTGTGACCACGTCCACGTCCGTTCAGCAGTTGCGTGGGCGCACGATCCGGCTGGACCCGGCGTGGAAACGGAAAGTGGCGCACAACTGGGATGTCGTGTGTGTGGCGAAAAAGTTCGAACGGGGGGATGTGGATTTGCGGCGGTTTATTCAACGGCACGAGCGGTATTGGGGCATTGTGCCGTTCACCCAAAAGGAACAGGTGATGCAGGATGTCCGCACGATGGCGGGGAATTTGGCGGGAGCGGCGGTTGGCGCGGCGGCGACCCCGCGCGGGCAGGGGGGGACGCAGATGTTGGGCAATGAACTCGCCGGGCAAATCGTCAAGGGGATGAATCACGTCAGCCCGGAGATGGCGTTTGAAATCGTCACCCGTGGGGCAAAGTACACCAATTTCGACAAATATACCCGGCGGATGGTTGCCCAAATTCCTCGGCGCAATGAGGCGTATGATTTGTGGAAGATCGGGGAGGATTACAGCAATTTCGTGTACAAGGCGACGCGGCTGGACACGAAAGACCTGAAAATCCGCACGGTGTTTACGATTGAAAACACGCTCAAACGGATGTTGAGGCAGTTTTTGGCGACGTTGGTGAGCAGTATTGCGGTCGTCTGTTATCTGATGTTCCGGGTGATGGTGGCAGGGGCGGCAGAGGGAGCATCTCTGGACATGTTGTTTTTGTGTGGGTTGGTGGCACTGGTGGGCGGAACCGGGCTGATTTTCCTTTTCAACGCTCGCAACGCGTACCTGATCGGGCGCAAGTTCCTGGTTGAACAGCCGCCGGATGGCATTTTGCTGGACGTGGGCCGCGCCCTGCTCGCCGCCTTGAAAGACGCCGGGCTGGTCAGCCGCCATCTACAACCCGACTACATCCGCGTCGCCGAAACGCCCGATAACAGCTACCAGGTCTTTCTCGATTACGCCTCGCCGGAGGACGCGTCGGTGTTCATTGACAGCTACGAGCAAATTTTTGAGCCGGTGGTAGATCAGCGGTACATCATCCTGCGGGACGATACTCGCCTCCCGAACATCGGCCTGGCCCCGATGTGGTTGGTGTTACGAACCTGGTTCCGCAACACCGCCGGATACGAACCCGCTTACCACCCCGTGCCGAAGTTACTGGCCTCGAACAAAGAGCGCGCCGAGGCGTTTTCCCATTATTGGCGGCGCGAGGTGGGCGGGGGCGAGTTGGTGTTCACGCGGACGGAGGAGGGGCGAAGGATGTTGCTCCACGCGCGGGCACAGCGACGACCGAAAGCGAAGGGGTTGGCGTTTGAGATTTGGAAGTGAAGCCTCATAAAGCGTCCTGAAATCTCTTGGAAATCCACCTTAATTGGTTATTTTATGGATATGAAATCTGAGCATCAATCGAATGAAGTTCCCCCTATGGCCTCACGTTTTTTTCGCGGGTTGCACGCGCCGGGCCTGTATGCCGCGTTGGGAATGCTTGTTTTGTGTGTGTTTGGCCTGCGGGATATAGTGTTGACAGGCGTGGTGGCGCGGTTCACGAAAAACGACCTGGTCTTTGACCTCTTGGATGGGGTGTATTGGCTGGGCCTGGGCGGAGCCGGGGTGATGATGGGGGTGTATTTTTATACCAACCGGGCGTTATGGAGGCAGGCGCTGATCGGACGCCGGAAAGATTTCGGCTATTTATTGGGGAGTGTGCTGCTCGTGTCGCCGTTTTTATATTTGATCATCACCCAACGGCTTTTTCTCGATTACTGGCTGGACGAGATGATGTCCATTGTCCGGCACATTTACCCCTCGCTCAGTAGCGCACTCTTTTGGTACCCCGCGCCAAACAACCATATTTTCAGCAACGCCGTCACAGGGATTTATTTACAGGTGATCGGCCACCCGGACATGCTGGCGCTTGTGCAGAATCCCCTGCTGTTACGTGCTTTGTATTTGGCGGTTGGGCTGAGTGCGATCCTGCTGTTTGCCTTCGCCACCTACCGGTTTCTCGGCCCGTGGGTGGGGTGGATGGCGGTCATTTTGTTTTGTACGACCATTCCCTACCTCAACTTCATCGTGCAGGTGCGGGGCTATTCGCCGAGCATCCTTTTTTCGGTCGCGCTCTTATTTTTTATCCTGCGCTACCGGGAGGCCCCGCGGCGGAATGATGCGTTGGCGGTCGGCCTGTTGGCGATGCTGTTGTTTTACACGATCCCGTCCAACCTGTACTTTTTGGGCGGGCTTGGCGTGTTTTTTGCAGGGATGGGCGGCCTCACCTGGTTGCGGAAAACGGAACCGCGCGGGGTGCGTCTCGCCGGGGATCAGTTCGTCGTGGTGAACCAGGATTTCACGCTGGGGATGATGATCGCGCTGGGGATGGCGATCAGCGTCGTGTTTTACCTCCCCGTCTGGTCGCAGGTGGTGGGGAACAAATTTGTCGAGCGGAACGAGTTTTTGCAAGGCACCGCGATCCCCGATTCGCTGATCTACGTCCTTCAATTGTTTATATCGAACCGGGGCGTGATTTTTGCCGTCGCGGGGGTGGGCACGGTTTGGGCGTGGATGACCGCGTGGCGGGCGAAAGATGAAAAGCGCCTGTACGTGATCCACCTCTGCCTCGCGGGGTTTCTCCTGCCGTTCGTCCTCAGTTTTATTCGCGGGGACCGCCCCTACGAACGCATTTTTCTGGTGACGCTCCCCTGGTTCATCTTTCTGTTTGCGATCGGCTTCCAGCAATTCCTGCAAGCCCTGCTCGCGCGGGGTACTCCATCTCGCACACCGTGGCTTCTCCCAAGCGTGGGCCTCGCCGCGGTTTTTCTGTCCGCTAACCTGACCTTTTTCGCCACCCATCAGGAGATTGAACAACGCATTTACGCCAACCTGATCGCCGAAGAGGCCATCCAGGTCGAAGTGTACGACGACACGCTCTGGGCGAGTCACCACCTTGAGCATTATTACCTGAACTCGGTCATCGCCGCCTTTTTAGACGTGTACGACGGCCAAACCCCCGTGCTGATTGACGACAACGACACGCGCTTCCCGTGGGTGATTGGCATTTTCCTGGAAGCGAACGGGATTCCGTTTACCGAAATTGAAACCGTGCCCGATCCTACCCTCTCCGAGGCTTACGTGTTCCTGTCTTTCCCAGCCCGCAGTCTGGCAGAACTGCAAACGATGTTTCCCGGCGCGGCGTGTACGCAAATCTCCGAGGATGTGTCGGTGTACCGGGTGATGCACTGCCAGTTCAAATAGGAGTTTTCAAAAAAAAGACGCCGGATGTACATCCGGCGTCTTTTTTTGGCGTTTTTTTATTCCCCTTTCAACTCTGCCAGTTTCACGGCAAGTTCCGCAATCAGCGTCGCATATTCGGGGTTTTGAATCTGGTTTTCCATCTCGTAGGGGTCGTTGACCAGATCGTAGAGTTCTTTTTCGCCCGTGTCGTATTCGACGTATTTCCAGGTTTCGGTGCGGATGCCGTAAAAGGTGGGGATGGTGTCGCCAAACCCTTCGCCGGTGGGCCAGTGTTCGATCAGGATGGCGTCGCGCCACGCGAGGGCGGGGTCATCGCGGAGGAGGGGGAGCAGGTTGGTGCCGTCAACCGTTGCGGGGACGGTTACCCCCGCGAGGGCGGCGAGGGTGGGGGCGAGATCAATGTTCAGCACCATTCGGGATTCCGCGCGGGGTTGGGTAATCAGCGCGGGGTAGGAGATGACGAAGGGGACACGAATACATTCTTCGTAGGGGCAGTTTTTGGAGGTGGTCAACCGGTGTTCGCCCCAAGTGAGGCCATTGTCGGACATGAAAATGATGACGGTGTTTTCGCGCTGGCCGATGTCGTCTAATGCCGCGAGGATGGCGGCGATGCCTTCGTCTACGGCGACGAGGGTGCGGAGGGAGCGTTTGTATTCTTTGTCGATGTAATCCACGAGGGCGGAATCGACATCTTGCACCCATTGGGGTTTGTCGGTGACATCTTCTTCGTTGAAGTTGGGGGGCCGCCATTCGATGAAGGCCTCAGAACTAAAGAGTTTGTTGTGCCGCTCGGCGGGTTTGTAGGGTTGATGGGGCGCGAAAAAGCTCATGACGAGAAAAAAAGGCTCGTTGGCGGAGTCTTCGATAAATTCCACACCTTTGCGGGCGATGACGTCGGTGCTGTAATCTTTGTCTTTTTTGCTGTATTGGACGATTTTGCCGTTTTCTGACATGGAGTAGCCCAAATACATGCGGGTGAGTTCGTCATCGCCGCCGTTGTAGATGACATCCCACTCATCCCAGCCCGGGGGGACGTACCCTGCGGGTTCGAGGTCTTCATACGCGTTCATGTATTTGCCCATCCAGGCGGTTGCATACCCGGCCTCATCCAGCCAAACCGCGAGGGTGGACGTATCCACGAATGCGCCCGCCCCGCCGTTGGGTTTGCGGTTGGTCAGCACGCCATGATCGTGGGCATATTCCCCGGTCAAAATACTGGCCCGGCTGGGACAGCAGAGCGGGGTGGTGACGAACCCGTTAGTGAAGTTGATCCCGTTGCCGATCAATTCCTGGTTGAGGGTTTCCATGACGTGCATGGTTCCTGTGGGCTGGTCATCGGTCAGGAGGATGATGAAGTTGGGTTTGTTGGGGTCACGGGGCACGTCCGGCTGTGTGTGTGTTTGACATCCACCGATGAGGATAAGGAGCGCAAGCCAAAAGAGGCGGTAAGAGAAGGGGGTTTTCATACGTTGTTCCCTGAAAGTTTTTAACAACGCAGTATAACGCACCTGTGAAAATTCCCATATCATGATCAAAAAGAACGTGTGCAAAACATGTCAGTAGCACCCTGAGTGGAGTTCGTATTCCGAACTCCAGAGGCTTTGCGTAGTCGAAGGGTGCGGGTCTGGCAGAAATTCGCCTGACAACCGTTGCATATACACAAAAAGAACTGCTGGGATGGGCAGTTCTTTTTTAGGGAGGTAAACGACCCTGGGTACAAGGGCAGTTTGTTTCCAGTTTATTCAAACTTTTTGTTTCGCTCCTGCACGCGGCGGTCATTCCGAGCGGAGCGAGGAATCCCTGAGACGCGCGCACAAGTTTCCCCTTCAAGGGAGAAATTCAGCCCGCGGCGTAGGGATTCCTCCCGTTGGTCGGAATGACCGCCAGGGGGAAAAGCTGGTTGGCGGCTTGCGCGGTGGGGAAGGCTAAAACAGCGCCAGTTGCTGTGCTGGTAGTCTGCCATCCAGCAAAATGAACGGCGCGGCACGGTCGGCGAGGATGCCGAGTTTTTTCAGGTCCCCCAGATCACGGAATTTGTTGAGGCGGCGCTGGCGGAGGATCGTTTCGACCGCTTTCAGGCCGAAGCCGGGGATTTTGAGGAGTTCGGTGCGGGTGGCGCGGTTGATTTCGAGAGGGGTGAGGAGGTGGGTACGCGCCCACGCAAGTTTGGGGTCGGTTTCGCGGGGGAGGTTGCCCGTGTCGTCGAAGGGCATTTCTTCGAGGCCAAAACCGTAGTCGCGGAAGAGGAAGGAAGCCTGGTACAGACGATGTTCGCGGCGGGGGTCTTCGGCGGGGAGGTTCTCGAAGGGGGTGTCGCGAACGGGGGAGAAAGCGGAGAAGTAGGCGCGTTGGAGGCTGGATTGGCGGTAGAGTTTTTCGGAGGTGGCGAGCAGTTCGAGGTCGGTTTCCCCGACCGCGCCGACGACAAATTGGGTGACCGACGAGGGCCAGCGTCCGTTCCAGGTTTGGTGGGGTGATTGGTTCCGGCGGATGTCTTCGGCCCAGAGCAGGGGTTGGAGGAGTTCTTCGGTGAAGGTCTTTTTCGGGGCGAGCTGTTCCAGGCGGGCGGTGTTGGGCGCTTCCAGGTTGATGGAGATGCGGCTGGCGAGTTGCATGGTGCGTTCCACCTGGGCATGTTCGGAGCCGGGCATGATCTTGAGGTGGATGTAGCCTTTGTACTGGTATTTGTTGCGGATAATATCTACGGTGTCGAGCAGTTTGTCCTGCGTGCGGATGCCGCCGCCCGCGATGCCGGAACTGAGAAACAGCCCTTCGACCAGTTTGGCCTTTTGCATATCCATGAAGGTTTGCGCCATTTGTTCGGGTTGGAAGGTCGCGCGGCGCATATCCCGCCCCGCGCGGAAGGGGCAGTAGTAGCAGTTCCGTTCACACGCCGAGGTCAGCAGGGTTTTCAGCACCTTCATCTTTTTGCCGTTCGGCAAGACAACTTCGGAGATGGGGATGAAGTCGCTTTGTGCCCCGGTTAATGGTACATTCCCCATCGTTTTCCCGTTGATGATCGGGTTGCAGGTATTTTCCCCGTCGGGTTCCAGGTGCATGTCAGAGGTGAGGAGGGAGAGGGTCGCGTCCACACCCTGATTATAGAACATGCGGTCTAGCAAGTCAATCGTGCGAGATGAAGTCGAGATAATTTTCTTGATGGATAACTTGAATCGTTCCCCCATAAGCCCGTGTAAAAGCCTCTGCACCTCGCCGAAGCGTAGAACTTCCTAGCTTAAATTCATAGGCCTGAAACTGACCTGCCCCTCGCTCCTCAATGTAATCTACTTCTGATCCGTTATAAGTACGCCAAAACCGGGTCAGAATAGACCTTCCCTGGTTGAGGTGTAGCTTAAGTCGCTCAATAATCAGAAAGTTTTCCCACAGGGCACCCTGATCGGGGCGCAGATGCAATTCGTTAAAATCACCGATCAAAGCGTTTCGGATGCCCAAATCGAGAAAATACACTTTGTTTTGTTTCCCGATTTCACGGCGGGGAGTTTGCGAATAGGGCGATAAACGCACAAGGACAAACGCTTTTTCAAGGATATCAATATAACTGACAACCGTTCGTCGGTTGATTTTCAGGCGGTTTGCTAATTCAGTTTCGTTAACTTCATTGCCAATCTGATAGGCCAGGGCACGCGCCAGATCGATTAAGGTCTGAGAATGGCGGATCCGTTCGTAAGCCAAAACGTCTTTAAATAAATAACTTTCCACCAGTTTTGACAGCAAAAGTTTTTTGTTGGCTGGATTAGGTTCCAAATATATTTCTGGATACAAACCGTAACGCAATACATCCGGCAACAACGTGTCGGCATAGGGCTTCTGTAAGGCGAGATCATCCGCAACACCGGCTGAAGCTAAAATTTCCGTCAGGGAAAGGGGATAGAGAATAAAATCCAGATACCGACCTGTGAGGGCATCACTCACACGATTTCGCAAATCAAAACTGGAAGAACCCGTCACAAGAATCATCAGGTGAGGATAAAGATCGACCAAGATTTTGAGCGTTAAGCCAGGGTTGTCCAGACGTTGCGCCTCATCAATCAATAAAGCATCTTTGCCTGCAACAAGACGATCCAAGAGCACGCGCGAAGTCGTATTGACCGCTTGCATCTCCTCTGCAAGATCACAATTCAAATAGCGAACCGATTTCCCTGCCAGCGTTAAACGGGTTTGAAGGGCATTTAACAAGGTGGTTTTCCCCACTTGACGCGCGCCTAAAAGAATAACCACTTTGTGCATGGTCATTAACCGCTCAAACAACATGTTTTCCATCCATCTTGAAATCATAATGCTTATTATAGTACAAATTAAAGCACTGAACTACCAGAATTCGCCCGAATTCTGGTAGTTCAGTCGCCGTGATCCATTTTGCGGGTTGGGGTGTGTGGGAGTCGATATTTTGAAGAAAATGAAACTGAGTTTCGTCCAATCTATAAATCACATTTGGAGAAACGCTCATGTCTCACTTCACCCCTCGCCCAATCATCCGCCGGATTATCCGCTTGACCATCCGCCGTACCGTTCAGTTTGAACACACCCGTACAGGCGCAATGTTCCCTAACCCGATCCCCCTCGTCCTCATCCTCCTCCTGACCGGGATGCTGACCGCGTGCGGGAACGGGAATCTGCCCGAGGCCACGATGACCGCCGCGCCTACAGGGATCGTGATCCCGCGCGCGTCGGCGACCCCGACGGACAACGGCGCTCCCGCGGACACCGGGGAAGGATCAGCCGCCACGCCCGAGCCGGGTCAAACGTCCGCGGTTCAAATCGAAGAATTTTTCAATCAATCCTACGGGGAATTGTTATTGCGAAACCCGGAACTGGTGAGCGAGTTGGGGCTGTCGGAGGTGTTCGGGGTGGAGGATGATGGGTGGGCGGACGTTTCCCCCGCGTTTGAGGCCGAAACTGCCGCGCTGGCGCAGACGCAATTGGACGCGCTCCACGCCTGGGAGGTGACGATCCTCTCGCCAGAAGAGCAGGTGTCGTATCGGGTGTATGAATGGTATTTGCAGGATATCGTCGAGAGCGAAACGTATTTGCTGAACAGCTACCCGTACAACCACTTGTTTGGTTGGCCGTCGGCGTGGGCGGATTTTATGATGAACTACCACCCGTTGAAGACGGAGGGGGATGTGCAGGGGTACATCACCCGGTTGGCGACGTTTAACTTGAAGGCTGAAACCATGGTGGCATTTATGGAAGCGCAACAGGCACTGGGCATTCGTCCGCCGCGGCAGATGTTGACCTATGTGCTCTCGCAGGTGGAGGGGTACGCCAATCAGCCCGCGGGGGAACATATTCTGCTGACCAGTTTTCAGGAGCGGATGGCCGGATCATCGACCGACTCGTCGGTCGACGAGTCGGCATTCACCGAGGCGCAACGCACACAATTTGACGCCGACGTGGAAGCGGCGATCTCAAACGGGGTGCTGGTGGGCTATCAGCATCTCGCCCAAACGTTGGAAAACTGGCTGGCCGAAACGGATACCGACCTCGGACTGGGCACGCAACCCGGCGGGGCGGAGGCGTATGCATTCTTTCTGCGCCACCACACGACCACGGACATGACCGCCGAGGAGATTCACGCATTGGGGCTGGAAGAGGTGGCGCGGATTACCGCGGAGATGGAGACAGGGTTTGCGGCGTTGGGCATCTCCGGCGAGACGATGGCGGACAAGATCAGGTTGGTCGCGGTCGCCAGCGGCTTTGTGCAAGGGCAGGAGGCTGTGGTGGAAACGTACACCCAAATTCTCGATCAGGTGGAGACGGATTTCTCGGGATATTTCGATCAGTGGCCGGAGACGGACATGGAGGTGATCGCGTTCAGTTCGCCGTTTGCGGCGGGCGCGTTTTACACCTCCCCCGCCTTGGATGGCACAAAACCCGGACAGTTTTTCGTGAACGTGGGTGCGGGACAGTACGCGTTCGGGATGCCGACGCTGGCCTATCACGAAGGTCTGCCCGGCCACCACTATCAAATCGCGCTTCAACAGGAGGTGGAAGGCTTGCCGTACTTCCGCAACGGAGTGAACTTCACCGCGTACGCGGAGGGGTGGGCGCTGTACACCGAATATTTGGCGTGGGAAGCGGGGTTGTATAAGGATGATCCGTATGGCAATCTGGGGCGGTTGCAGGGAGAATTGTTCCGTGCGGCGCGGTTGGTGGTGGATACCGGGATTCACGCGCGGGGCTGGACGCGAGACGAAGCAATCACCTACCTGGCGGACGTGACCGGGTTCCAAACCCAGGCCGCGACCTCGGAGGTGGATCGGTATTTTGCCTGGCCCGGACAGGCGACCGCGTACAAAATCGGGATGCTGAAAATTCTCGAACTCCGCCAGCGGGCGATGGACGCATTGGGCGCGGAGTTCGACATCGTGGCCTTTCACCATTTGGTCGTTGGGAATGGCGCGATGCCGTTGGAAGTGTTGGAGAGGGTGGTGGATCAGTGGATTGAAGAAACGAAGGGAAACTAACGAGGCGCAAAGGGTTCATTTTTCGACATACGCCAACCCGCTCCCGATCCCGTGAAACCCCACCCGCGTATACACTCGCCCCGCGCGTTCATCCATCGCGGTCAGAAAAACCGCTTCCAACCCCTGATTGAACCCGACCCGCGCGGCGTGCGCGGTGATCGCCGCCCCGATTCCCCGCCGTCGAAAAGCGGACACCGTCGCAATTCCGGCAATTTCCGCAATCCCATCATACGGCGGCATCAGACTGGCGACACTGGCGGGTTGCCCATCAAGTTTTGCCAGAAACATTTGCTGGCTCACCCACCGCGTGAAATACTGGGTGGCCTCTTCTACCGTCGCTTCGGGCGCGTCGTCACTGCCGAAGGCGCGCCGCTGAACGGTCACCGCCGCCCGTTGATCTTCCAGCGGCGATTGCCCGTTAACGGGTTGAATGCTCAGGCCCGGCACCTCGGGAGGGGTACGGAACCCCGCGGGGGAACAGACCATCAACAGCGTCCGAATCTCCTGCACAAACCCGTTTGCTTCCAACGCCTCGGCGAGATCAGGCGCAAAATCTTCCAGATACTCCAGCCGCGGTGTGCGTTGTCGGGCGTGAAATTCCGTTTTTAGCGCGGTGATGGCGTGACTGAGATCGCCCTCCCCCGGTGTATCGGGAATCGCATAATTTGCGAACAATGAATCCGAATCGGGGTTGAAGTAAATCGTAAAGGGAGGCGCATAGATCGGGGTCAGGCCTTGGGATGCGCCAAAACGAAGTTGAGCTTGAAGGTGGGTGATGAGGTGTAAGTGATCCATTGGCGTATTTTATCAGGGCACTTGTCCAGGGATATGTCTTTGCGAGAGGCGGTTTTGCCCCGAAGCAATCTCCCCGCCCGCTTTTATGCTAAAATGCCCCCTCCCCATTAAAAATGTAACTGCTCAGGCTAAAGAAGAAGTTTCCAAAAAAAGGGATGGGTGGGGGATGTTCATCCCCCACCCATCCCTTTTTTTCGGGCAAACCTCTACCCTAGCTCAGTAGTTACTTAAAAATTAACGATTAACCATTCACCATTCACAATTAATTTCCCTCCTCCGCACACACCTCCCCAACGGTCTTCTCGTCCTCCTCAAACCCATTCACACCGCCCCGCTCATCAGCCAATGGCTGTGGTACCGGGTCGGCTCACGCAATGAAGTCCCCGGCCTCACGGGCGTCTCGCATTGGACCGAGCACATGCAGTTCAAAGGCACGCCCACCTTCCCCGCGGGCGTGCTCGACAAAGCCATCTCCCGCTTCGGCGGCTCGTGGAACGCCATGACCTCCCTCGATTGGACGGTCTATTACGAAACCCTCCCCGCCGACAAAATCGACCTCGCCCTCGACCTCGAAGCGGACCGGATGCAAAACAGCCTCTTCAAACCCGAAGAAGTCGAATCCGAACGCACCGTCATCATCGCTGAGCGGCAGGGCGACGAAAACAACCCCTTCTTCAAACTTGCCGAAGCGATGCAAAAGGCCTGTTTCCCCGAACACCACCCCTACCGCCACGAAGTGATCGGCGAAATGGCCGATCTCCACACCATCACCCGTGACGATCTCTATCGCCATTACCAAACCCATTACACCCCGAACAACGCCGTCCTGACCCTCGCGGGGGACTTCGACCCGGACGATATGCTCGCCCGCCTCGAATCCCGTTTCGCCCCCATCCCCTCCTCCCCCCTCCCCTCATCCCCTCATCCCCTCTTCTCCCCTTCGCCCTCCACCCCCCGCGTCACCGTTCACGGCCCCGGCGAAACCGTCCTCTATCAAGCCAGTTATCCCGCTCCTGCCGCCGCCCATCCCGACTTCATCCCCCTCGGCGTCCTCGACAGTTTGCTGACCGGGGCCAGTAACCCGACCTCGTTCGGCGGAAATCTCTCCAACCGAACCTCACGCCTCTACCGCGCCCTCATCGAACAGGACCTCGCCGTCGGCATGTCCGGGGGGATGCAGGCGACCATCGACTCCCACCTGTACTCGATCACCGTTCTGCCCCACCCCGATCAAACCGTGGACACCGTCGTCCAGGCGATGGATGACGAAATCCGCCGCCTCCAAGATGCGCCTCCCCCACAGGCCGCCCTCGCCCGTGCCGTCAAACAAGCCCGCGCGCTCTTCGCCTACGACAGCGAAAGCATCACCAACCAGGCCCTCTGGCTCGGCCTCACCGAAATGTTCGATACCTACGCATGGTTCACGAACTACCTCGACCGCCTCGAATCCATCACCCCCGAAGATGTGCAACGCGTCGCCCAGACGTATTTGCGGGAGGATAGGAGAGTTTTGGGGGAGTTTTTGCCGGATGAAACGTAGAACGTAGAATGTAAAACGAAACCCCATGCCAAATTCACAATTAAAAATTGACAATTCACCATTGACCATTAACTCTCTCCCCAGCGCTGACGACATCACCCGCGTCACCCTCCCGAACGGGATCACCGTCCTCGCCCGTGCCAACTACAACAGCCCTTCCGTGGTCATCAGCGGATATTTGCAAACCGGCAGTCTGCACGAGCCGGATGAAAAACTGGGGCTGGCGAGTTTCTCCGCCGCGGCCCTCATGACCGGGACCGGAGGCGCTGACGGCACTTCCCCCCGTTCGCACCAGGACTTGTTCGACGTGCTCGAAACCGCGGGGGCCAGTTTGGGGTTCGACGCCGCCACGCACACCCTCGGCGTCAGCGGACGGGCGTTGAGCGAAGACCTTGATCTCCTCCTCGATCTCGCCGCCGAATGTCTCCGCTACCCGACCTTTCCCCCCGAAGAAGTTGAGCGCCTGCGGGCGCAAATCCTGACCGGCCTCGCCCTGCGTGATCAAGACCCGGACTCCGTCGCCTCCCTGACCTTTGAAAAACTCATCTACGGCGACCACCCTTACGCCCGCTCTGACGAAGGCGAACCCCACACCATCCGCGCGATCACCCGGGACGATCTCCTCGCCTTCCACGCGCGGACGTACGGCCCCCGCGGCATGGTGTTGTCCATTGTCGGAAGCGTGGACCCCGCGCGGGCCGTGGAAAAAGTCGCGGAAACCTTCGGCGCCTGGTCAAACCCCCTCCAACCCGACATTGCGACCCTGCCCGAAATTCGCCCCCTCACCGAAAGCAAACGCCAACACATCTTCATGCCCGGCAAAAGCCAGACCAGCCTCCTCATGGGCGTCGTTGGCCCCGCGCGTAACACCCCCGGTTTTCTCGCCGCGTCCATTGGGAACAATATTTTGGGGCAGTTTGGCATGTACGGGCGCATCGGCGAATCCGTCCGCGAGCAGGCGGGGCTGGCCTATTATGCGTACAGCACCCTGAGCGGCGGCGTTGGCCCCGGCCCCTGGCTCGTCGCCGCCGGAGTCGCCCCCGAAGATGTAGACGAGGCCATCGAGCTGATTCAAGAAGAAATCGTCCATTTTGTCGAAGAGGGCGTCACCGATGAAGAACTCGCCGACACAAAGGCCAATTACATCGGGCGTCTACCTCTCTCCCTGGAAGCCAACGCCGGGGTCGCAGGCGCTTTGCTCAATATCGAGCGCCATCATTTGGGCCTGGATTATTACCGCACCTACGCAGACCGGATCAACGCCGTGACGAAGGAAGAAGTGGTCGAAGTCGCCCGCCGCTATTTGGATGTGGAGCGCATGGGGATTGCCAGCGCGGGGCCGGAGGCGGTTGAAGAGTGAAAGTGAAGGTTGACAGCCAATGAATTTAGCGAGCTAGAAAAAATCTCTGGAACGGGATTGGGGCTTCCCCTATTTTTCCAAATATCCCGAGTTTCAGACTCAAACTTCAATTTATGAAGGCATGATATGAAGCCGAAATCTCCGCAGCTTTCCCTGATATTTTTTGCTCTTCTGGCCCTTGAGATCATTTTTTTTGTTAGCTTCCCGCTAACAACAGCACAGGCCAATGCCCCCGCGCCGCCTCTTGATGTCTGGTTCTCATTTCAGAATGACACACCCGTTCAGTTGCAAAGTGTCCAATTATTGGGGTGTGAGGGAACTTGTGATCAGCCCGAACTTCTCGTCCAATACGGAGACTGTTTAGCAAATCCGTGTTTAACAACCCCGCCTAAATTCACCCCTACCGAAGGGCGTTTGGATTGTGCCGGAGATCGTTGTTTATTCGTCATCAGCTATGGGGCCGCGCATTCTTCAGACTTCCCGACCCAAGGAAAACTATTGATCCTGTTGCCGGATGGAGCGCATATGAGCGATCCCTTTCCCGCATTTGATAGCGATCTTTTTGACTACTCAACTTTTCGAGGGGATATCGCCTGGAAGGTGGATTTGGAGACAACTCCCATCACGGTCCTTCCTGATATTCATTTTGAAGACCCCGATTCACATTACGATAATTTCTGGCTGACTTTTCTTCTGACCCTGTCCGTTGAAATAAGTGTGGCGAGTATTTTTTTGATCGTTTCGAGACGATTCTTTTCGCAAGAAGTTTTCCTGTGGCGAAACCTGGTTTGGGTGGCCGTGATCAACCTGATTTCGTATCCAATCGTCTGGCTGGTTCTCCCGGCCTGGGGGGTATTTCAGCCCGTATATCAGCGAAGTATGGGATGGTTCCTTATCTTCGTGGTGATTTTAAGCACTTTCGTCGTCCGAAGTTTTACAAGAACGGAGAACCGCCGTCGTTGGATTACAACGTCCATCATTTTAGGGCTAATAGGGATACCTCTCCTGACGATCCTATGGGCACTTTGGGTCTTCGCGAGCGCTTATGGAAGTACCCATTATCCGGTGCAGGGGATGTCTCCGGGCATGGTTGTTTTTGTTTCTGAAATATTTGCGGTCATCTTTGAAACCTTTTTGTTATCTACTTTTACCCGAAAAGCGATCCCGCTCAAATATGCGTTGTTCCTCAGTTTTTTGATGAACATCACCAGCTTTTTAGCCGGACAATGGATTTTTGGCTTGTAAAGCCTCCAGATGGAAACAGCGCTTCTCCCGCTTCTAACTCAACTCAACACACATCCCATTCGCGAACCAACCTTATGGCACGACTGGCACCTCACCCCCATCCTCGGCGGAGCGAACAACCTCCTCTACCGCACCACGCGTGGAGGGGAAGATTACGCCATCAAATTCACCGTGCGGGATAACCGGAACCGCGCGGGGCGGGAATTTGCCGCCCTCCGCGCATTGGAAGAAGTTGGACGGAACCTCGCCCCCCGCGCGGTGTGGCTTGATCTCGATCACTTTCCCCACCCCGTCGTCGTTCAAACCTGGCTGGACGGCGAAACCCTCCCCGGTCCCCCCGAAACCGATCCCGAATGGCAGGCTCTACTCAATCATTTTTGCGCCATCCATTCCCTTACCCCCGCCCAAACAACAATCCACATCGAACCTGCTACGATCAACTGCGCCAGTGGCGTCGCAGGCAAACGCATGGTCGCCCAACACCTGGATCGTCTCCCCCCGGAAGGCCGTTCGCCCCGGATGATGGATTTGCTCGCCCGGTTCGAGGCGTGGGCCCCGCCGGAGTGGGGCACTTCGCCCGTGTCCCTGTGCCGCGTCGATCCGAACTGGCGGAATTTTATCCGGCTCCCCGACGAACGGCGTTCCTTTTCGGGAGGTAGATTGATGCCAGAACGAGCAGACCAGGAACGCCGTTCGTATGCCTCGGTAGATTGGGAAAACAGCGGGTGGGGCGATCCCGCGTTTGAGTTCGCCGACTGGATGACGCATCCCGCCTACGAATCCGTGCCCCCCGCGCGGTGGACGTGGCTCATCGAAAAGTATGCCGAACAACGCTCAAGCACGGCGCAGGACACGAACGCGGCGCTCCGCATTCACACGTATTACAGAGTCATGTTGATGTGGTGGGTGATCCGCTGGGCGCGGTATTTGTATGAAATTCCCCGAGGGCTAGACGAGCGGCTCGTCCCCCGCCCGGCGAACTGGCAGGAGGAGACGGAGCGAAAGGCGGAGCGGTTTTTGGCGCGGGTGGAAGCGTATTTTGATTCTTTGTCGGTTATTTCCGAGAGAAAATCTTCTCGTACCACTTTTTAGGGGGTACAGGAGGCGCAGGCGGCGCGGACGGAGGGGGTGGTGTGCCGAGCTTTTGGGCGAGGATGTCCCGCACTTTGGGCAGGTTGTCTCGAATAAAAATCGGGTTGCCCGAAAGCTGTACCGGCTCGAAACCAGCTTTCACGCCTGCTTTTTCCAAAAGTTTGATTAGTGCGGCGGCGGCGTGGTAACGGTGAAGGTATTCGATGGGGGACGCCAGCACAGTGTAGAGCGTCCACCCGGCCTGTTCCAGGGTGGCAATTTCGGCAAGGGCGTACCAGATTTGATGGTAGTCGCCGAATTTTCCCTGGCGCACGTTTTCGAGGAGGCGTTCGACCTCGGTGTTTGACAACCGCTTTTTTTCGTCACCTGCGGCGTCTTCGTATTGTTCTTTCCAGTGTTTTTGGGGGTTGGACATGAATTGCACCTATTAATTTCTAATCGAGAATAGCCTCTGTCATTCCGAGCGTAGCGAGGAATCCCTTTGACGCGCGAGTTTTATTCCCCACGGTGGGGAAACCCAAACGCGCGTCAAAGGGATTTCTCCCGTTGGTCGAAATGACAAATCAACAAACCAACACCCCCTCACACCCTCGTCCCCACCTCCCGCCAAAACGCGGCCAGCTCCGGCGGGGTGTGTGCCCGGATCATCTCCGCCCGCTCGATCACCGTGCGGAGCCAGTGCGTTTCGGGGAGAAAGGCGAAGATTTCGTCCCGCGTCATCCAGTGGTGTTCGGAATGTTCGGTAATGGCGATCTGATCGGGATCAGAGAGCAGGGTGCAGGCGTAAATCACCCCAAGAAGTTCATTTTCCGGGGTCGGCGCGCCCCGATGGAAGTGGGTGGTGCTGACGATGAAATCTATTTGCACCCGCGCGCCGCTTTCTTCTTGCACCTCCCGGTGAAGGGCGTCTTCGTAACTCTCCCCCTGATCGACGCGGCCAGTGATACATTCCCAATTCCCCGCGCCGAAGTCCCGGCTATCGAGGCGGCGGAGCAGGAGATAGGTTTGGGTTTTGGGATCATGGATGAGGGCGGCAATCCCGCCCAAAAAGTGTCCGACGGGCATAAGCAATCCTTTGGTACACAGAGGGCACAGAAGAAACAGAGCAAACAGAAGATTCTTTCTGTAAATTCAGTAGCTCACAATTTTGTAGTGACGACTTCAGTCGTTGGGGACGACAAACGATTGAAATCGTCACTACCGCCCGAATGATCTACTGAATTTCTGTGTAATCTGTGTACAGTTCTTATTCGCCTAAAATAGTCTCTTCGAGCGGCCCCAACTCGGCGGGGAGAACGAGGGGCCGGAGGTCGCGGGTGACGATGTCGGGGTCTTTGAGACCGTGGCCGGTGACGATGGCGACGATGCGCTTTCCGACAGGGTTCAACACTCCGGCGCGGATTTGTTCCGCCAGACCCGCCAGGCCCGCGGCGGAGGCGGGTTCGACCCACACCCCTTCGGCGGCGAGGCGTTTTTGCATGGCGAGGATTTGTGCGTCGGTGACGGCAATGATCCGCCCGTTCGATTCTTCTGCCGCTTGCAGGGCTTGCTCGCCCCGCGCGGGGCGGCCAATCCGAATGGCGGTGGCGACCGTTTCGGGGTGTTCGACGGGGTGACCGAGCACGAGCGGGGCGGCCCCCGCGGCCTGGACGCCCAACACCCGCGGGAGACCGGTGCTTTTCAATTCATCATACTGTTTGAACCCCATCCAATACGCGGAAATATTGCCCGCATTCCCCACCGGGAGGCACAACCAATCGGGCGCGGTCCCCAGCACATCGCAGATTTCAAACGCGCCCGTTTTTTGCCCTTCGAGGCGGTAGGGGTTGAGGGAGTTGACGAGGGCGATGGGGTGTTTTTGGGAGATGGCGACGACGAGCGAGAGGGCATCGTCGAACGAGCCTTGTACTTGCACGACCTGTGCCCCGTAGGCGACCGCGCCTGCGAGTTTGCCCGCGGCCACCTTGCCCTCGGGGATGAGAACGATGGCGCGGACCCCCGCGCGGGCGGCGTAGGCGGCGGCGGAGGCGGCTGTGTTCCCGGTCGAGGCGCAGATGACGGTTTTGACGCCGTTGCCGACCGCTTCGCTGATGGCGGCGGTCATCCCGCGGTCTTTGAACGAGCCGGTGGGGTTCAGCCCTTCAAATTTGACGTAGAGTTCAAAACCCCCGCCCATGTCGGCGGCGAGCCGGGGGACGGGGATGAGGGGGGTGTTGCCTTCGAGGAGGGTGATGGGGGTGGTGTGCGGAGGGAGATCGAGCAGGGCACCGTAACGGTGGAGGAGACCTTGATAGGGGGGAGGAGGTGTTTGGGGGAATGTTTGGGAAAGCATGGGGAAATTGTCAATTGTTAATGGGCAATTGTCAATTGTTCATGGTCAATTGCCCATTGCTTCGTCGCTTGCTGTTTGCTGGAGCGCCATCGGAGCGTTTCTTAAAATCCCCGCTTTTTCCTGCGTTCCGTCTCAATCCAATAGGTAATCCAATACAACGGGGACAACACCCGGTCTTGCGCGTGCATGTAATCAATCCGGTAGCCGCCAAACCCCTGCTTAAAAAACGTCAACCCATTCCAGGGATGATCGGGCTTGTCTTCGGGGGCGATGCCCCAAAAATTGTACGTGGTACAGCCGCGCCGTTTTGCCTCCAGGATCGACTCCCATTGCAAACGGTACGCGCCCGGAATTTTGTGGTGTTTGGACGCCGACGCCCCGTGATGGTAAAACGCGGTCTTGCCGTAGTACAGAATCATCGCCCCGGAGATCATCTCCCCCTCGTATTTCGCAAAAAACAACCGCGCCCGGTCCTCCCCGTGGAAGGCGTTGAACTCCCGGCGCAGGTAATTGCCCGAGTACGGCACAAAATCGTGGCGGTTCGCGGTGTCCGCGTACAGATCATCGAAGATTTTTAGGTCGTCCACGTTATCGCTTTGGATGATCTCCACCCCGTCTTTGTCTGCGCGGCGGATCAGGTTGCGTTGGGTTTTACGACACCCCATCATCAACGTGTTCTCGTCCGGGGAAATATCCAGCAACCACGTTTCCTCTGCGTGCATGTGGAGCGGGGCCGGGCGGAACCCCGTTTCCACGAGCGGGCGCTGGCTCTCGACGTCGTCGCCCGGGATCAGCGGGCTGAAGCGCACGAACCACGCGTGGATTTTGCGCCCCCGCGCGAGGATGTATTCGATGAATGCCTTCGCCTGCGCCAGATTCCGCCAGTCCATCAGCGGCCCGTGCGGGCAGAACAAAAACTTCCCGCGCCGCGCGCCGACTTCGAGCAGGAGCGCCACCCCGATCAGGGTTTTGCCCTCGTACATCCCCACGCGCGTGATTTTATCGCCCTGTTGGGCGTTGAACTCCCCCCATTCCCAGGCGTGGAGGAAGGAATAATGCGGTTGGGCTTGAACAAAGGCGTCCCATGCGGGGCGGGAGGTGATTTCGGTGAAGAGGAGGGGCATGATTGGGTGATTGAGTGATTTTGTGGTGGGTGATGGTACACAGAAGGCGCAGAAAGAACAGAGGAACACAGATAATTTTTAAAAACTTTTCTGTGGCCTTCTGTTTCTTCTGTGTTATCTGTGTACCATTTCCTTGACGATTTGAGCCACCCGCGCGCCATCCTCCAACGTCACTTTCGGATGGGTGGGGAGGTTGATCGAGGTGGCGGCTTGCTGTTCTGCGACTGGGCATTGGCCGGGGGTGTAGGCGATGGCGGCGAGGTTGGAATCGGGGGGGGCGATGGCGGTGTCGTACCAGTTACCCAGGTAAATGTTATGGGCACGCGCGGCGCGGTGGAGTTGGGCGGGGTTGGGGACGTGGAGGGTGTAGCGGAGGTAGATGTTGGTGGATCGGTGGATCGGTTGGTTGGTTAGTTCGTTTGTTGGCTGATCTGCCACAGGAAGTTGGATGCCCGTTCCCGCGAGGGCTTCATCATACAGCGCGGCGAGGGTGCGGCGGCGGGTGTTGAACGCCCCAAGGCGGGCGAACTGGCTCAAGGCCATTTGCGCGACGACATCGGGCAGGCGGGTGGGAATCCCTTTCGGCATGTGCCCGCGCCGCTCTTCCGGGCGGACGGCGAGGTCGAGCAGGCCGGTTTTTTGCAGGGCAATGAGCAGGGCCTTGCCGAGTTTGGCGACATCGTAGGTACGTAAAATGCCTGACGACGCGACCGGGTGGAACAGTTGGTTGAACGTCCAGCGCGCCCCCGGCAGGGGCAGGGCATCCCGCAGGTGGGCGAGATTCCGCGCGAGATCAGGATCAGCGGTCGTGACCATCCCCCCGCTCACGGACGAGATGACTTTATCCCGCCCAAAGGAGAAGATGGCCGCGTCCCCGAAACTCCCCACGGGGCCGGACGCGGTGGATGCCCCCAACGCGTGGGCACAGTCTTCGATCACCCGAATCCCCCGCACCCGCGCGAGTTCGACAATCTCCTGCACCGGGCCGGGCCGCCCAAACGTGTGTTGGACGACGATGGCTTTGGTGTTGGGAGTGATTTTCGCTTCCAGACTTTTTAAATCCACGTTGAGGGTGGCCGCGTCAATGTCGGCGTAGATGGGTTTGGCCCCCGCCCACACAACGGAATTCGGCACGGCGATGCAGGTGTACGCCTGCACGAGCACTTCATCCCCCGCGCCGATGCCCATCGCTTGCAGGGCAAGGTACAACCCGGAGCGTCCACTGTCCAATGCGAAGGCGTGTGCGATGCCGATCTCGCTGGAAACGGCTCCTTCCAACATGCGGGTTTTCTCGCCGGTGTACCCCCACCGTCCAGGCGCGGCGAGCAGGCGCAGGGCGAGCAAGCTGTCCTGGCGCGAGGTGTTGGGGGAGAGGGCAATGGCGATGGTTTTCATCGGGGGGGTAGTATAAAGGGAAGTGCAGGATATGACAAATAAAAAGTGCCTGTCATCTCAGAAAATGACAGGCACTTTATCACGTGTCACGCTCTTACTTCACATCCCCATATGTCCAATAGCGGTTGATGAAAAAGTTCCAAAACAGAACTACCCCTACCGCCGTAGCCAATGCGAGGTTGTTCGTGATCAACTCTAGGTAGGCAGGGTCCACCAATGCCTCTAGTGCGCGGACGAGGAGCACATGGACCCCCCAAAAGATGGGCGTGCGGATGGCCAGCCCAATCACACTGACGAGGAAAAATTGTGCCAGTTGGGTCCGTTTGCGTTTGCTCCGGCTTTCGGGGTACGTCCAGTAACGATTCAAAAGAAAGTTACTGATCACCGCGGCGCCAAAGGAAAAAGCCTGCGCGACTAAGGGGAGTAACCCAAAACTCGTGAGCACGTTAAGCACCCCAAAATCTACAACGAAGCCAATCCCCCCCACCGTGAGAAAACGGAGAAACCGCGTGCGTTCTTTCGGATCAGTGAGGAGTTTCATTCCAGGCCCAATTGTTGTTTGAAATACGGAATCGTGCGTTTGAGGCCTTCATCCAATTGCACTTTGGGTTCCCAATCCAGCACGGTGCGGGCACGGGTGTTGTCCGGGCGGCGGCGCTGGGGATCGCCTTCGGTGCGGGATAACGTTTTGTATTCCACCCCCGCCGGGTTCGCGGTCAATTGGTTGATCGCCTCGGCGAATTCCAAAATACTGGTTTCGACTGGGTTGCCGATGTTGACTGGGTCGTGTTCCCCGGACATCAACAGGCGATAGATGCCGTCCACGAGATCGGAGACGTAACAAAAACTGCGGGTTTGGGAGCCATCGCCATAAATGGTGAGCGGTTCACCCAGCAGAGCCTGGCGCAGGAAGTTGGGCACCACGCGGCCATCTTCGATGTGCATTCGGGGGCCGTAGGTGTTGAAGATGCGGACAATGCTGGTGTTCAGCCCGTGAAAGCGGTGATAGGCCATTGTCAACGCTTCGGCGAACCGTTTCGCTTCATCGTACACCGACCGTTCCCCGATGGGGTTGACGTGTCCCCAATAGCTTTCCGTTTGCGGATGTTCGAGCGGGTCGCCGTAGATTTCACTGGTGGAGGCGAGCAGGTAGCGGGCGTTGTGGGTGCGCGCCACGCCGAGGGTGTTGTGCGTACCGAGGGCGCCTGCTTTCATCGTCTGGATGGGCAGGTTCACGTAGCCGCGGGGTGAATCTTTGTTGGGACTGGCGGGGGAGGCGAAGTGCATCACCGCGTCAATGCGTCCGGGGACAAAAATGTAGTTCGACACATCGTGGCGGATGAACGAAAACTTGGGATTTCCGGCCAGGTGCGCCAGGTTTTGGGGGTTGCCCGTGATGAAATTATCCATGCCGATGACTTCGTGGCCTTCGGAAAGTAAACGGTCGCTGAGATGTGAGCCGAGAAAACCGGCGGCTCCGGTGATAAATACGCGCATGAGGAGTTCCTTTAGTAATAAAGTAAAGAGTATTTCGTAATTGGAGAGATGGGGTGATTGTAGTCTAGCCCTCTAGCACGGACAAGGGGAAGGTAGGGAACCTTAAGTAAGGATGAAGGGTGAAGGATGAAGGATGAAAACGGGAAATTCATCCTTCATCCATTATTTCATTTCCAATCCATCCGGTCAATCAACCCATCCCCCGTTAACTGGCGGATTTCCCCGGTTTTTGATTGCACCAACCAAAGATTGCCCTGGTAAATGACCGTGATCCAGTACCCCTGTCCGGACGGGTCGAGATCATTGCCCCCGGCGGGTTGGGGTGACCAAAGCGGTTGCTGAGGATCGAGACCCGACGCCCCTTCCGCGGGGAACAGCACCCGGCGGTTGGACCCATCCCGATCCATCACCACCAACCGATAGCGGCTCGTATCACTCTGGGTCGGGAAAATCGCTTGCAGATACGCGAGTTCGTATGCCAGTTCGCCGGATGGCAGGGTGAGGAGGGGCGAGGGGATCGGGTACGCAAACATCCCGGTTTCGGTGACGAAGGGGATGGGGGGTGTCAGGGAGACGCTCCCCTCCTGGGAGACACTTCCCTCCAGGGGCACCGCGGCCAGGTTGAAGTTGGGGGATTGTTCGGCGGAGGCGATCCCTTCTGCGGTGGGATGTTCAACGGTGTACAGCGCATTGCCGGTGGGTGCCCATGCCAGGCCGGGGACCCACGCCCAATCTCCCTGCGTCTGCAACGGGGTGATTTTCAGGACGGGTGAGTCGAACGTTTCTTCTTCATCGCGGAGATCAAGAATTCCGATCCCGTCCGGGCGGGCGTAGGCAAGCCGCAGGCCATCCGGTGCCCAGGCGAAGGAAATGCCCCACCACCCGTAAATTCCCCCCGAATTGGGTTCAACGGCGACCGTGCGGGTGGACAACCAACCCGTAGTGCTAAAGCTGACGAGTTCCAGGTTGTTGTTCGCTTGCCACCCCGGGGCGGCGTCGCGGGGTTCAACGGTGGAATACGCGACGCGCAACGTCGAGGTCGGGACCCAGTCGGCGAAGTGGATGACGTTGGCGACTTGCAGGTCAATGAGGAGGCCCGAGTCGTCGTCAATTTTGGCGGCCCAAAGGGTGTTGATGACCCCTTCTTCTTCGGAACGACGGGTGAAGAGTACCCATGCCCGATCCGGGGAGAGTTTGAACACCCGCCCGTCGAGGTCGCCCGTGGTGACGACCGGGCGACGGTTGGCCGTGGTGCCTTCCATCACCCACGCGTTCCCGCCGGAGATATACGCCAGTTTGCCGGGGATGGAGACCTGCACGAACGGGGTTTGACTCCCGACCATGACGATTTCGGCGACCGGCTCTTGCAAGGTGACGACTTTGACCGGGCTGACGGACACTTCCACCCCATCTTCGTACACGCGTCGGTAGGTGATCTCCTGTTGGCCGTTAACCCCCGGCTGGACGAGGCGGGTTTCGCCTTCGGGCAGGGATTCGTTGCGGACGGTTTGTTGATCGAAGGGCAGGGTGACGGCTTCGATGGTGAATTCTTCGGTGACGCGGATGACGCGCACTTCACTGTCTTCGGTGAGGAGGGTGAAGGAGGGGGGTTCGGTGCGATCCAGCGCGGCCAGGGTGATGCCTGCTTTGGTGAGCAAGTCTTCAACGGTACTGCCTGTAGAGATTTGCACTTCCGCGGTACTCCCTTCCACAGTAAGCCGGACGGACATCTGACTCGGTTGCGTCACTTGCGGGGGGGTGCAACTGGCAAGCAGGATGAAGATGAGAAGAAAAAGCAGGGGTTTGAGATGGTATAATCGCATGTTGATGAGATAGATTCTGCCAAAGGAATTTGGTATGATTGATTTGGACATTCCCAATCACTACTATCCCTTCTCTATTTAAGCGTTCCTGTAATCGTCAAATACCCTTCCGCGATCACCACGCTTTGGAGTTGAAGCTGGTCCGCTCCCGTCGTACCCTGCCCGGACAGGGCATCGTTAATCGATTGGGAAACACTACTGAGAAGGGACTCCGGGACAGGAAAATTCCCAAGTTGTGCCGAAATAATATTAATCTGGAGTTTCCCCTCTGCGGACACGCTCATCGTCCCGATGATTTGTAAAGAGGTTGCGTTGGTGTCCGAGGTGACGCTGTAAATTTGAATTTGTCCATCTCTCAAAAATACCTGGATATTCGAGAGTACGGCCTCCGGATTTTCTGCATTTTTCCGGTTGAGAAAGTCGGTGAGTTGTCCTTCGGTGATGGTGACGCTAAAATTGCCGGTTGCGACAGCTTCCACAATTGATTTTTGCCATTGTTCTTCAAAATTATCGCTTAAGTTCGGGTCCAGCGTCGGAATCGATGGGAGACCGGTGGGGAGGGTAGGCGAATTTGCGCCTGCCTCACAAGCCAGGGTCGCCAGGATAAGCATGAGGAAAATGGTGAGAAATTGGTTTTTGTATTTCATGGTTTTATTATAGCATGTCAGAAGAATCGCCCTCTCCCCTCCCGGTGAGTCTGCGCTTAGAAGAAGCGCGCATCGAAGATATGGCCCTCACAGAACAAATTGAAGCCTTGTTGTTTGTAGCCCCCGGCCCGGTGACGAACACCCAACTGGCCGCGGCGCTGGAAATCCCTCCCCGCGCGGTGGACGCGGCCCTCGCGGCGTTGGAAGCTTCCTATGCCACCGCCGGACGTGCCCTGCGCCTCCAGCGGTTGCATGGACGCGTACAACTCACGACGGCGCCGGAAGTCGGGGGGCTGGTCGAGCGTTTTCTTGGTTTGGAAACGACGTCCCGTTTGAGCCAGGCGGCGTTGGAGGTGCTGGCGATTGTAGCCTATCGTCGTCCCGTCACCCGCCCGCAGGTGGATGCTATCCGCGGGGTGAATAGCGACGGGCCGCTCAAAAGTCTGCTGACGAAAGGGTTGTTGCAGGAGGTCGGGCGTTCGTCCAGTCCGGGCCGTCCGATTTTGTACAGCATCACCCCGGAGTTTTTACAACATTTTGGGTTAGGGTCGTTGGAAGAATTGCCACCTTTGGACAATGATCCGATGCCAGATGAAATTCGAGAGGCCTTGGAGCCGTAAAGTCCTGCGGTTTTCGGGTGGGTGTGTGGCGCGTTGGAAGCGTTTACGTGATCACCTCAAACAAAGGGCCTGTGCTGAGAACGGATACGTCCAACAGTGTGTGCGTTGTAATTATGGAAGAGAACATAAATTCCCTGTCGTCGTATTCCGCTGAATATTTCTTGGGGGCAATGCTCAACATTGCGCCGGGGGCGATTATCGCGGTGAATGGGAGCCAGCAGATTCTCCTCTTCAGTCGTGGTGCGGAGGAAATTTTTGGCTATTCTCAGGCAGAAATTGTGGGCCAGACGTTGGATGTGCTTCTCCCGTTGGCGTCGCTTCAGGCTCACCATCAGCATTTTCAGGCGTTTGCCCAAGCCCCGGAATCGGTGCGGCTGATGAATGTGCGGAAAAAGATTGAGGGGCGACGCAAAAATGGGCAGGTGTTCCCCGCGGAAGCCGCGATTTCAAAAACGCTGGGGGATGGGGAACGATTGTTTCTCGTTTTTTTGCAAGATATTACCGAACGGGCGTTGATCGAGAACACCCTCCGTAAAAACCGCAAATATCTGGAAAACCTGATGGAGGCCCGGGCCGCGCAAGCCCAATTGACGGAGGAATCCTTGCTGTTGGAAATTGAAGCCCATTTGCAGGCGCAGGAAATTCTGCTTCAAAAGGTGGATAGTCTGGCCCGTTCCAATGCTGACCTGACACAGTTTGCCGCGGTGGTTGCCCACGATTTGCAAGAACCTTTGCGCACAGTGATAAGCTCTTTGGAGTTGTTGGCGCACGAAGCGCATGAAACGAAGGAATTTGTGGTTTCTGCGCTCCAAGGGGCCACACGGATGAAGACGCTGATTCAAAATCAGCTTGCCACCGCCCGCCTCCCCGAACAACGTGCGTATGTGTACACGAACTATGAGGAAGTCCTCCACTTGGTACAACAGAACTTGTGCCTCTCTATTCAGGAAAACGCGGTTAGAATCACGCACGAGCCACTCCCCACCCTTTTGGCTGATAAAAGCCAAATGATTCAACTGTTTCAAAATTTAATCAGCAACGCAATCAAATTCCGAAGTGAACTTCCCCCTGAGATTCATATTTCTGCCCGACAATTAACCGCCGATGCCCTTCTCAAAGTTCAATGGGTGTTTTGTGTGAGGGATAACGGTCTCGGAATCGATCCAAGCGATTTCGAACGGATTTTTGAAATGTCCCAACGCCTGTCGCCGCATGGGGACGCGCCGGGGTTTGGGATGGGGTTGACGATTGCCCAACGTGTGGTGGAACGTCACGGAGGGCGTATCTGGGTCGAATCAGAACCAGGGAAAGGCGCAAAATTTTTTTTCACCCTGCCCGAGATAAAACGGGACATTCTTGGGGGTTCACCCGGCGCTGAAAACGATGTAAAAGGACAGGTAACGGGATGAACCAGAAAACTCAACGCATTTTACTGATTGAAAACGATACCCAAAATGGGTCGCACAGGGACTCCCTTCTCAAAGGGGTCAATGGCTTTATCGTTGAGGCCCATGCGCTGAAGGCGATGGACATGGCGCCGCGGGTGGATAGTGAAATTTTTTCGGCTGTGGTGATGGATGTTAACGCCTCCCTTGAACAACGGTTAGCCTTGCTTCGCCAGGTGCGAGAGGGTGCGCCTTCTTTGCCGGTCATTCTTCTGACAGATGAAGGGAACCTGGATGAAGCCGCCCAAATGTTACACGCGGGTGCTCAAGATTATCTTGTTAAATCTTGGGTGCAAAGAGAAACCATCCCCTGGACCATTCAAAACGCCATCGAACGCCATCAACTCTGGTTTGGTTTACAAAAGAAAAGCCAGGAATATGAAACTAACCAACACCAACTTCAGGTTTTGATCGAAAAAAATGCGGACGGCATCTTAATTGTTGACCCAAAAGGACAGATTCAATTTGCCAATCCTGCCGCCGAACGCTTGTTTGATACTAACAAGGCCGACTTGATCGGGGCGGATTTTGGGTTCCCGGTCCTCGCCGACGACACCATCGAGATCGATATCTGGCAACGGGGAGAGCCTTGTTACGCCGAAATGCGTGTGGTGGACATCACCTGGCAAGGGAAGTCTGTGTTTCTTGTGTCTTTGCGGGATGTGACGGAACGTGTGCAAACTGAAAAGCGCATGCGTCATCTCGCGACTCACGATGCGTTGACGGGTTTGCCCAATCGTATTTTGTTTTTTGACCGTCTGCACCTCGCATTGGCGCGCGCACAACGGAACCATGCGCAAGTGGCTGTCCTCTTTTTAGATTTGGATCGGTTCAAACAGGTGAATGACTCCTATGGTCATCTCATCGGGGATCAGGTGCTTCAAATTTTATCGTTTCGGTTGGAAGAATGTTTGCGGCATAGTGATACGGTCGCCCGCATGGGCGGGGATGAATTTACGGTAATTTTGGAGAATATTGCTTCCGCTCATGACTGCATCTCGGTAGCGCATAAAATTCTTGAAGTGGTCTCCACCCCGTTTGTGATCAAAAAACAAGAATTTCATTTTTCGGCCAGCATCGGCATCAGTATTTACCCCGATGATACCGAAGATGCCGATCTTCTCTTGAACCATGCGGATACGGCCATGTATCAGGCCAAAGAATCCCGTAACCAATATCGCTTTTATAATCCCAACCAAAATGCAGGGTAATCTGCCCCTATACACTCCTTGATGATGCCAGAAATATCTCACATTCGCCTGCTGTTGATCGAAGATAATCCGGGTGATGCGCGTCTCTTGCAAGAAATATTTCAAAAATCGCAATATCCTGTGTTTCGTCTGTTGTGGGCGCGGTCGTTGACCAACGGGCTGGAAATCCTTTCAGCCGAGAGTTTTGATCTTGTCATTCTAGACCTTCATTTGCCTGACAGCCTGGGACGACACACCTTTACACATCTTCACCAACGCTTTCCTCTCCTGCCGGTGATTATCATCAGTGGAACCCAGGATGAAGCTCTGGCGACACAAACCGTGCGAGATGGTGCTCAAGATTATTTTCTCAAGGGCCAGTTCAACGAAGACATCTTAAAACGTGCCATCCATTACGCCATTGAGCGACAAAGGCTCTTAAACGAGTTGGAAAGCGCGCGCCAAAGAGAACAGGAAGTGCGTGAAATTCATGCCCTCGAACAACTCTCCCAACTCACCAAAACGAATGTCACCGCGCAAATGTTTGGGATCCCCCCCTTGCGCGAAAGTGCCCCGGACGTGTTTAATCTCCTCGTCAAAAAATACCAAGCCTTGATGGATGACGCGCTTGACCATCGTGTCTATCGCGTCGAACAAGACCTGTCCAAAAACTTGCGCGTCCTGGCCGACCAGTTAGGGGTTTTACGGGCAGGGCCACGCGATGTCGTCGATTTACACACAGTGGCCTTGAAAGATAAAAATAAACAAGCATCCCTCCAAAAAGCCCAGATTTATGTCGAGGAAGGGCGCCTCATGGTTCTCGAATTAATGGGGTATCTGGTCACGTTTTACCGCACTCATGCCGTTTTCAACAGTTCCTTAGGAGAAGTCTAATGAGCCAATTTATTCTCAAACTTTATATCACCGGTCGTACCCCCAAATCGGAACGGGCTATTGTTAACTTAAGCAAACTCTGTGAAACCGAATTAAAAGGAGAGTACACCTTACGCGTGATCGATGTCCTCGAAAACCCACAACTGGCCGAAGATGAAAAAATCATCGCCACCCCCACGCTGATCAAAGTGCTTCCCCCGCCTTTGCGCCGGGTCATTGGCGACTTGTCCAACACCGAAAAAGTGCTCCTGGGCCTTGATCTGAACTCGATCCCGGAAGATAAATAAGGCGCTACCGTCTTTGGTATCGAACAATATGTCCGGTACAACCATAAACAACAAATATCATGCAACTACTCACCAAGAGTACAAAGTTCCGAAAAACAAGGATGGAAGGGGGGATGTTCATCCCCCCTTCCATCCTTGTTTTTCGAGTTTCCCCCCTTTGAATGTGAGTAATTACAATATCATTGAATTAACAGGAATGTAAGGATGATCCCAAATCAAAACGCCCACATTGAAAAACTCATCACCCACATTCAGGGCCTCGATCATATTGCCGTTGGCGGTATCCCAAAAGGGCGCACCACGCTGGTTTCAGGCACCGCCGGAAGCGGCAAAACCGTCTTCGCCGCCCAATACCTCGCCGCGGGGATTCTCAAAGCGGGGCAAAACGGCGTCTTCGTCACCTTTGAAGAAAGCCCTGAAGAAATTCGCCGCAACATGCTTGGCCTGAACCTGGATATCCAAATGATGGAACAAGAAGCCAAGTGGGCCTTCGTGGATGCCTCCCCCCAACCGGGCGAACGAGTGATCGAAACCGGCAACTACGATCTCGGCGCGCTCCTCGCCCGCATCGAATACGCCATCGGCAAAGTCAACGCCCAACGCATCGCCCTCGACTCACTGGGCGCGATTTTCTCCCGGTTTTCCGACCCATCCCTCGTGCGCAGTGAACTCTTCCGCATCGTCTCCGCCCTCAAAAAGATGGGCGTCACCGCCGTGATGACCGCCGAACGCACCGAAGAATACGGGGACATCGCCCGCTTTGGCGTCGAAGAATTTGTCGCCGACAACGTCATCATCCTCCGCAACGTGCTGGAAGCGGAAAAACGCCGGCGCACCATCGAGATTCTCAAATTCCGCGGCACCTCGCACCAAAAAGGGGAATACCCGTTCACCATCATCCCGAACGAGGGCATCGTCGTGATCCCCCTCTCCGCCATCGAACTCAAACAAAAATCTTCCGATGTCCGCATCACCTCCGGCGACCCCGACCTGGACCACATGTGCGGGGGGGGCTTTTTTCGCGATTCGATCATCCTCGTCTCCGGTGCGACCGGCACTGGCAAAACCCTCATGGCGACCGAATTTATGGCAGGGGGCGCGGTCAACAACGAACGCTGTCTCCTGTTTGCCTTCGAAGAAAGCCGCGAACAACTCTTTCGGAACGCCACAGGTTGGGGTGTGGACTTCACTCAGATGGAAGAAGAAGGTAAACTTAAGGTTGTGGCGCTGTACCCCGAAGTCGCCGGGCTGGAAGATCATCTGATCATGATGAAAGACGTGATCGACACCTACCGCCCCAACCGGGTCGCCGTGGACAGTCTCTCCGCCCTCGACCGCGTCTCCACCTCCCGCGGGTTCCGCGAGTTTGTCATTGGCCTCACCTCCTACATCAAACACAAAGAAATCGGCGGATTATTCACAGCCACCACACCCACCCTCTTGGGGGGAGCCTCGATCACCGAGGCCCATATTTCCACGATCACGGATTCCATCATCCTCCTGCGCTACGTTGAAACCTACGGAGAGATGCGGCGCGGCGTCACCGTCCTAAAAATGCGCGGCTCCATGCACGACAAAGATATCCGCGAATTTAAAATAGATGCCCAGGGAATGCATATCGGCAAACCCTTCCGCAACATCTCCGGCATCCTCTCGGGCAACATCATGCCCGTGACCCCAGGAGAAATCGAACGTATGAGAGGCTTGTTCAGTGAATGACACCAAAGAACGACTACAAAAAATTCTCGCCCGCGCCGGGATCGGTTCCCGCCGGGATTGTGATGCCCTGATCGAACAGGGACGGGTGACCGTCAACGGACACGTCGCCGAACCCGGCACAAAGGCCGATGCCTGGCGTGACACCATCCTCCTCGACGGACGCCGCATCGCCGCGCCCGAACCGCTCAAATACATCGCCTTCCACAAACCGCGCGGGGTCATCTCCGCCGTCGAATCCCCCGACCCCCGCCCGACCGTGCTCGATCTCGTCAAATCCGAAACCCGCCTGTTCCCCGTCGGACGTCTGGACACGGAAAGCGAAGGTCTGATCCTGCTCACAAACGATGGCGAACTCGCCAACCGGATCACCCACCCCCGCTACGGCATCGAAAAAGAATACAAAGCCCTCGTCGCCGGACGCCCCGACGAACGCCAACTCGAAATCTGGCGGCGCGGCGTGGTGCTGGAAGACGGACATCGCACCCTCCCCGCCAAAGTCCGCGTCGAAGAACAAACCGGCGACAACACCTGGCTCCGCATCATCATGCACGAAGGCCGCAAACGACAAATCCGCGAGATCGGAGATCAAATCGGCTTGCCGGTGTTGCGCCTGATCCGGGTGCGGATTGGCCCCTTACAATTGGGCAACCTCAAACTGCGCCAGTATCGGGACCTTTCCGTCAGCGAGATCACCGCCCTGAAAAAAGCGGTCGGGTCCAACGAACCTGTCAAAGTCGAAGTGAAAAAGATCGGTGCCAGAGTCTCTCCGTTTTCTTTGCGGGAAGCGCCACGCGGCCAAAACCGGGTGACGAAAAAAGCCGAAAAACTGGATCGCGGCGATCCCGCCCACAAACGGTCCCGCCGTTAAGATTAGAGCCACGGATGGGTGAATGATAAAAATCCGTTAGCCGTAACACACCCTGAGACGAAAAAGGATGGGCTGGAATATACCTTCCAGCCCATCCTTTTTCTTGTTAAACCCATGCCGTCACGAACTTCCCTCTAATTTTTCACAAGTTGATTGACAACCCCCTGCGAGTATTGTAGAATGAGTTAATTCAAGACTTAAATTAAGTGTAAAAATAACCTGTTCCTGATGAACTCCTCGCCCAAGCGCACCGTTGATCTTCGCCGCCTCAACCGGCAGACCCTGCTCAAGCAGGTGTATTTCGCGGGGCCAATCAGCCGGATCGAACTCAGTCAGCGCACGGACCTCAGCACCGCGACGATCACCAACCTCGCGACCGAACTGCTGGACGAGGAAATTGTGCAGGAAAGTGGTTCTCAAGAATCCGAGGGCGGACGTCCGGCGACTTTGCTCAAACTCAACCCTCATTACGGGTACATGGTGGGTGTAGACCTGGGGGAAACGCACATCCAACTCGAACTGTTCGACCTCGCCCTCAAAAACATCCACACCACGCGGTATTTACTCTCCCCGGAACAAAACACCCCCGAAAATTTCGTCGCCTTTATCGCTTCCGGCATCGAGCAATTGATCGCCCAGTCCGGAATTTTGCCGGAGAAACTGCTCGGGGTGGGGATCGGCGTGCCAGGGGTGGTCGAGCGCAATGCGTCGGTGTGTGTGCTGGCTCCGTTGTGGAACTGGGAACCGGTGCCCCTGTTGGATATGCTGGAAGCGCGCATCCCGTACCCGATCTTCCTCGACAACGGCGCCAAAGCGATGACCCTCGCGGAATCCTGGTTCGGCGCGGGGAAGAACAAACAAGACCTTGCCGTGATCCTGATCGGGACCGGGATCGGGGCGGGCATCATCACCGAGGGGAAACTGTACCGCGGCATCGCGAACGCGGCAGGGGAATGGGGGCACACGAAAATTACGCTCGATGGGCGTCCTTGCCGATGCGGGAGTCACGGTTGCGTGGAGGCGTACGCCGGGGCCGAAGGGGTGATTCAAACCGTCCATGAGCTTTCCACGGATAGCCCCTTGCTCAATTTTGATAATCAACTGGCATTTATGAACGCGCTGGTCGCCGCGGCTGACCAAAACGACCCCGTCGCGTTGGAAACCATTCGCATTACCGCCCAATATTTGGGCCTGGGATTGGCGAACCTGATCAACCTGTTTAACCCGGAAATGATTTTGGTGGGTGGGTGGGTCGGCACCCAAATGGGCAAACCGATGCTGGCCTCGTTGATTCAATACATCGAAGAATACGCCCTCCCCCCCGCCTTCCGCGCCGTGAAGATTGATGTCTGCAAACTAGCCGAAGATGCCGTTTGCATCGGCGCGGCCTGTCTCGTGTTAGACGAAGTTTTATTTATCAATTACGAACTCAAAACTATATAAAAGACCGATCGCAGAAATCACAGAGTAAAACTTCTCTGTCCTTCTGTGATCTCTGCGTTTTCTGTTTACGCATCCTCTGAGGCATTTCTTGAAAGTCTTTAACACCCCCCTCTACCTCGAACGTGGCACGGTCTATGTGAGCGGCCACCCGCGTTGTTTTATCACCGCCGATTACCCGTACTACCGCGATCCCACCGACGTGTGGGCGGATCGCCTCGCCAAGCTCAAAGCCCTCGGCCTGGATGTGATTTCCGCCTACATCCCCTGGCGACATCACCAACTCACGCCCGACATGGAGCCAGACTTCACCGGACGAACCCAGCCCAACCGCAACGTCATTCGCTTTTTTGAACTCTGCCAGGAACTTGACCTCGCCGTGATCGCCAAACCCGGCCCGTTTATCCACGGCGAGACCAACTTCGGCGGTTTGCCCGATTGGACCTGTTCGCTGAACAACCCGGACATCGAACCCCTCCTCGACGCGCAGGGGCAGTACGTCCTTTGGGCGGGGGCACGCCTCGCGGGGACCGGCGACCGGCCCGAACCCTGGCCTTTGCCCGCCCCGTTCGGCCCGGAATTTTTACGCCTCACGCGCGAGTGGCTCACCCGCGCGGGGGAACAAGTCATTCAACCCTTTCAAAGCCCGCGCGGCCCCATCATCGCCATTCAAGTCGGCAACGAAGGCATCTACTCCAACGGTCAACACGCCCCCTGGGCGTACGATTACAGCCCATCCGGCCTCGCCCTGTACCAAAACTTTCTCGCCGACGAATACCAGACCGTCACCCATTACAACAAACTCCACGGCACGCACTACGCAAACTGGCTGAACATCCCCGCCCCGACCGGATGGCAACCGCCTGAAAAACCCAACGACCTGCGTCAGTACGTGGATTGGGGCAATTTCCAGGCCGAATACATGCACCGGATTTTTGAGGCGTGGCGTCACCCCGTGCAGGTTTCGCTCCCCGTCATCGTCAACCAAAACCCGCCCCTCGCCGATTCCTTCGGTCTCGACGCCTGGCTCACCCGCGTGGAACCCGAACGCTGGACGGGCGTGCAATATGGTTTCACCAACTGGGTGGGCGATGTGTCCGCGAATCCCTCGGCGTTCGACCGCTACTTGCTCACGGCCAAACGTCACCCCGGCATCAATATGGAAGAGAACTGGGGCTTTGCCGAACTGTACGATCCCGCCTACATTGACGCCGCCACCAGTTTTTACCAGACCCTCGCCATCCTCAACGCAGGCGCGACCGGGTTCAACATCTACACCGGCGCAGGCACGGGGCACCTCGATCTCAATCTCGAAGTCCTGCCCAAAGCGCCCTACCCTGACGCTTCCCCGATCACCCACCACGGCGAACTGACGCCCAAAGCCGAAACCGCGCGCTGGCTGATCGCCTTTATGAACCGTCACGGGCGCGAATTTTTGAATAGCGTCCCGGTCCAGCCCATCGCGTGGGGCGTGTACCTGCCTCATGCCCGGATCGCCGCGTGGGTTCCGCAAACTTCCGAAGTTGAAGAAAACTTCGGAAGTTTGCCCGCGTTGGGAAAACACCTGCAAGCCTTCCAAAGCCAGATGCGCGCTGCGCACCTCGATTACGGCATTGTGAATCTGGAAACGGCCGCGCTCGATGACTGTTTGAAATTCCCTTATCTC
>WBZL01000481.1_pt1 | contig 44814 bp, 34 predicted proteins | sample 5204291 | NCBI WGS metagenome assembly WBZL01 (sample SAMN12344345, study PRJNA552823) | activated sludge metagenome | biome: Activated sludge suspended growth; feature: Nitrification reactor; material: Wastewater; isolation source: activated sludge from nitrification reactor of wastewater... | reverse complement strand
CCCCGCCTCGCTGGTGGAGCTGCGCCGGGTGCGCGACCTCCAGCCCTACGTCGGTCGCAGCCTCGAGGCGAAGATCATCGAGCTCGACAAGAACCGCAACAACGTCGTGCTGTCGCGCCGGGCCTGGCTGGAGGAGACCCAGAAGGAGCAGCGCGAGGAGTTCCTCGACAACCTCAAGCCGGGCGAGATCCGCACGGGCACGGTCTCGTCGGTGGTCAACTTCGGCGCCTTCGTCGACCTGGGCGGCATGGACGGCCTCGTGCACGTCTCCGAGCTGTCCTGGAAGCACGTCGACCACCCCGGCTCGGTCGTGCAGGTGGGCGACGAGATCCAGGTGCAGGTCCTCGAGGTCGACCTCGACCGCGAGCGCATCAGCCTCTCGCTGAAGGCCACCCAGCAGGACCCCTGGCAGGAGTTCGCCACCAACCACCGCGTCGGCGAGCTCGTGTACGGCCGGGTCACCAAGCTGGTCCCGTTCGGCGCCTTCGTCCAGGTGGGCGACGGCATCGAGGGCCTGGTGCACATCTCCGAGATGTCCGCCCACCACGTCGACCTGCCCGAGCAGGTCGTCACCCCGGGCGAGGAGCTGTGGGTCAAGATCATCGACCTCGACCTCCAGCGCCGTCGGATCAGCCTGTCGATCAAGCAGGCCGCCGAGGGTGGCGTCGTGGCCGCGGAGTACCAGGAGCACTTCGGCGAGCACGCCTACGACACCGAGGGCAACTACATCGGCCCCACCGGCGAGCTCGACGGCGACACCCCCAGCGACGGCCAGGAGGCGTGGGCCGAGTACTACGCCAACGCCGACCCGAACGCCATCCCGCCGGGCGGTGAGCCGCCGGCCCAGGAGGGCGAGGCGCCTGCCGACGCCCCGGAGGTGACCGAGGCCGCCGTCGAGGCACCCGCCGACGTGGTCGCAGCGGCGGCCGACGAGGTGGTCGACGAGGCGCCTGCGGACGCCCCGGAGGAGCCCGAGGCCCCCGCCGAGGCGGCCCCCGAGGCCGAGGAGCCCGAGGCCCCCGAGGCCTGATCCACCCCGCTCCGAGCACGACCCATCGCCGCCCTCCGGGGCGGCGGTGGCGCGCCCGCCACCAGAAACCGGTGGCGGAGACCTAAGCCGGAGGACCTATGCGGCCGACGAAGGGAGGGACATCCCCGGCGCGTCGGGAGCCTGCGCTCCAGCGTCGACCAATCGAGGAGCGAGGTCCGCAGTGAGCTCTCGGAGAACCATGATCCTTATCGCCGCCATCGCCGTCGGGGCGCTGGCCGCGTTCATGATCTTCAACTACGTCGGCGGCGTCGAGGACAAGGCCAACGAAGGGGCCGAGCGGGTCGACGTCTACGTCGTCCGCAAGGACATCCCCAAGGGCCTCCCGGGCGAACAGGCCCGCGACGAGGGCTACATCGTGCAGGACAAGATCCCGCGCGAGTTCCTCCCCGCGACCGCCGTGCGCAGCCTGGACCAGATCGACGGCCGGGTCGCGCTGAACAACCTGGCCGCCAACCAGGTGCTGGTCGACGGGATGTTCGTGGATCCGGCCCAGGCCCAGATCGGGTTCTCGGCCCGCATCCCGGACAACCAGGTGGCGGTCACCGTCTCCATCGACGAGGTGCGCGGCGTGGCCGGCCTCCTCGTGCCGGGTGACAAGGTCGACCTCCTCGTCGCTTCGACGAGCGGCACCGACAGCGGCAGCGACAGCTCGTCGGGCTCCTCCGGCGACGCCAGCAGCGTGCCCGCCGGCGGCGAGTCCCGGGTCGTGTACCACAGCGTCGAGATCCTGGCCATCGGCCAGACCGCGACGCCCCAGCCGGGGGAGAACATCACCGCCGCGGGCGACGGCACCACCGCCACCACGGCGGCTGCGGTCCCGAGCAGCGGGCTGATCACCTTCCTGGTGCCCCTCGAGGCCGCCCAGCTCATCACCGCCCTCGATCCCGGTCAGCTCTACCTGACCCTCGTCGGCCCGGACTACGAGCCCGAGCCCATCCCGTCCTTCCAGCTGAGCCCGGGCGACCCGCTCCCCGGTGAGAACGGCAGCGAGCTGACCCCCTACGGGCCGGACGGTGCCCCCGAATGAGCCTCTCCAGCTTCTTCGGCAGCCGGGGTGACCCCGGTGGGAACGGCCAGGGGGGTGGTCCGCCCGGTGGCGGCACGACCCTCGAGCCGCCCGCCCCGGTCGCCGACGGCTACGGGGCGGCCAACGGCTACGACGCCCCGTACGGCACCGACGCCGGCTACGGCGACCCGGGCACCTCGAACGGGACCTCGAACGGGTACGGCTCGGGTGGCGGGTACGACCCGCTCCCGCCCCTGACCCCCGAGCCGGCGGCCCCCGCCGCCCCGGCGGGCTACGCACCGGCCCCGGCCTACCCGGCGGCGCCGGCGGCCCCCTCGTCCAACCTGCCCACCCCGAGCCTGAGCCACATCGCCATCGCGGTGGTGGACGCCGACCAGACCATCCGCACCCGCCTGGCGCTGCAGCTGGGCGACACGGCGGCGCCGTTCCCCACGGTCGACTCCCTGGCGGAGCGCCTGAACGGCACCCCCGTGGTGACGGTCCTCGGGCCCTCCTGCGCCCACGGCAGCGAGCTCGCCGCGCTCGAGCGCCTGCTCGCGGCCCGCCCCGAGGTCGGGGCCATCCTCATCGCCGCCGAGATGTCGACCACCCTGCTCCAGCAGGCGCTGCGGGCCGGCGTGAAGGACGTGCTGGCCATCCCGCTCGACGGCAACCAGCTGGTCCAGACGGTGCAGCGGGTCGCGGACCAGCTGTCCCACCAGGCCGCGGCCCTGGCGCCCCGCCAGCCGGAGTTCACCGGCCCGGAGGTGCTCGACCCCACCGAGCAGGGCCAGGTCATCACCGTCTTCTCGACCAAGGGCGGCTCGGGCAAGTCGGTCATCGCCTCCAACGTGGCGGTGCGCCTGGCCATGAAGAGCGACCGACCGGTCTGCCTCGTCGACGCCGACCTGCAGTTCGGCGACGTCGCCGTCATGCTCAAGCTGGCGCCGCAGCACACCATCGTCGACGCGGTCAGCGCCATCGACCGCCTGGACGTGGGCCTGCTCCAGAACCTGCTCGTGACCCACGAGCCCTCCGGCCTGCTCGTGCTGCCCGCGCCGCTCGAGCCGGCCTTCGCCGACCAGATCGGCGGCCCGGAGATGGTGCGCATCGTCGAGGTGCTCCGCAGCTTCTGCTCGCACGTCGTGATCGACACCCCGGCCTACTTCAACGACGTGGTGCTGAACCTCATCGAGGTGAGCGACGACGTGCTGCTGGTCGCCGGCATGGACATCCCGAACATCAAGAACGTGAAGATCGGGCTCCAGACCCTGCGCCTCCTCAACACCCCCATGTCGAAGCTCCGCCTCGTGCTCAACCGGGCCAACTCCAAGGTGAAGCTCGAGGTGGGCGAGGTCGAGAAGACCCTCCAGGTCAAGGCCGACTCGCTCATCCCGAGCGACGTGGTCGTGCCCCAGGCCGTCAACAAGGGGACCCCCGTGATCCTGTCGGCCCCCAAGGCCGCCGTCAGCCGCGCCCTCGAGCAGTTGGCCGACACCTTCATCCCGGCCCCCGCCGGGCGCCGCTAGCAACAACCCGCCGTAATCCCGAGGAGGATCGATGTCGCTCTACAAGCGGCTCCACGAGGTGCAGCAGGCTCCGGGCGTGGGCCCGACCGGAACCAAGCGCCGTGACCCGGTGCTGGACGAGCTGCGCCACAAGATCCACCACGTCCTGATCGACGAGCTCGGCCCGATCCTCTACGACAAGCGGCTGTCCGAGGACGACCTGCGCCGGCGCGTCCACGAGCAGCTCCACGCGGCGCTGGCCCAGGAGCGGGCCCCGCTGTCGGCGGCGGACAAGGCCCAGCTGATCCAGGACGTCTCCGACGACATCCTCGGCTACGGCCCCATCGACCGGCTGCTGAAGGACGACGAGATCAGCGAGGTCATGGTCAACGGGCCCGACAAGGTGTATGTCGAGCGTGGCGGGCGCCTGGAGCGGGCCAACGCCAGCTTCGTGGACGAGGTCCACCTCCGACGCATCATCGACAAGATCGTGGGCGAGATCGGCCGGCGCATCGACGAGAGCTCGCCCCTGTGCGACGCCCGCCTGCCGGACGGCTCCCGCGTGAACGCGGTCATCCACCCCCTGGCCATCGACGGCCCCTTCCTGACCATCCGGAAGTTCTCCAAGGACCCGCTCCAGGTCGACGACCTGATCCGGTTCGGCACCCTGAACGCCCACTCGGCCCGGTTCCTCCAGGCCTGCGTGGTCGGACGCCTGAACGTGATCGTCTCCGGCGGTACCGGCACCGGCAAGACGACGACCCTCAACGTCATGTCGTCGTTCATCCCGCCGGAGGAGCGCATCGTCACGGTCGAGGACTCGAAGGAGCTCCAGCTCCACCAGGAGCACGTGCTCGCGCTCGAGGCCCGACCGCCCAACATCGAAGGCCGCGGCGAGATCACCATCCGTGACCTCGTCAAGAACTGCCTGCGCATGCGCCCTGACCGGATCGTGGTGGGGGAGTGCCGGTCCGGTGAGACCCTCGACATGCTCCAGGCCATGAACACGGGCCACGACGGCTCGATCACCACCATCCACTCGAACAGCCCGCGGGACACCCTCTCCCGCATCGAGACCATGACCCTGATGTCGGGCTTCGACCTGCCGATCCGGGCCATCCGGGAGCAGATGGCGTCGGCGCTCGACCTGATCGTGCACCTGAGCCGCCTCCGGGACGGCACCCGCCGCATCACCCACATCACCGAGGTGCAGGGCATGGAGGGCGACGTCATCACCCTCCAGGACGTGTTCCTCTTCGACTACTCGATGGGCATCGACGAGCACGGCCGCTACAAGGGTCACCTGAAGGCGACGGGCGTGCGCCCCAAGTTCGCCGAGAAGCTCGCCGACCTGGGCATCCGCCTCGGCCCCGAGGTGTTCCAGCCCGAGCCCGCCGGCCGCATGAACGGCATCCGATGAGCCGGCTCGCGCGGCTTCGGCTGCTGCTGCTCAGCGGACTCGTCGTGGTGCTCGGCCTCGCGGGGCCGGGCGCGCTGGCCCAGACGGCCGGGGGCACCGACGGCCAGCCCTACCTGGCGGTCCGCACCGTCGACAGTCGCAACGCCGGCAACACGGTGCTCGACGTCACGTGGACGGGCGACGCCCGGGACCTCGACCGCATGGACGTGACCGAGAACGGCGAGGCCGTCCGGCGCGTCGGCGACGTCGCCGGCTTCGGTGAGCCCCGGGGCGTGGTCATCGTGGTCGACTCGTCGGCCGGCATGGAGACCGCGATGGCGCCGGTCAAGGACGCGGTCGCCGCCTTCGCCGCGGACCTCCCGGCCGGCACCGAGATGGCACTCGTCAGCTACGCCGACTCCGCCGAGGTGGTGCGCGACTTCACCACCGACCCGCAGGCGATCGCCACCGGCGTCGACGGCCTCGCCCCCCGGGGCAACTCGGCCATGTGGGACGGCATCTACACCGCCACCCAGGCGCTCGGCGAGCACCCGGACCTCCAGCCCAACATCGTCGTGATCTCGGCCACGCCGGACACGGCCTCGCTGACACCGGCCTCCCGCGTCACCGGCTTCACCACCGAGCTCGGCACCGCGGTCTTCGCCGTGGGCATCGAGCCCGGCGCGCCGGCGGCCGCCCTCGGCGGCCTGGTCGCCACCACGGGCGGGCGCTACCTGTCGACCACGGACGTCACCCGCACGCTGAAGCGCGAGGTCGTCCCGTCGATCGCGGACCAGTTCCAGGTCGCCGTCGAGTCGGCGGTCAAGGACGGCCAGTCGGTCGACCTCCAGGTCACCGTGGGTGACGTCACCACGAACCTCTCGTACGTCGACGGCGCCGTCGTCAGCGGCAGCCTCGGCTTGGCCCCGATCGTCGCGTCGAGCGACGGCGCCGGCGGCTTCCTGCACTCCAACGCGGGCAAGCTGCTCGCCGTCGTCCTCGTGCTCCTCGCGGTGAGCCTCGGCGCCTACGCCATCATCCTGCTCGTCACGAGGGACCAGGACGGGCTGTCGGCCGTGCTCCAGGTGTACTCGGAGGGCTACGGCACCGAGGCGGATGCCGATGAGGCCGGCGGTGCGGCCACGACGGCGCTGATCCAGCGGGCCGTCGACATGACCGAGGAGTTCGCCGAGCGCCAGGGCTTCCTGTCGAAGACCGAGGGGGCGCTCGAGCGGGCGGCCATGCCCCTGCGGGCGGCCGAGGCGCTGTTCTTCTACGGCGCCCTGACCATCACCGCCTTCATCCTGCTCTTCCTGGTGTCGGGCAACCTCATGACCACGGCACTGGTCGGCGGCATCCTCGCCGCCGTCCCGCCGATGTTCGTGAGCTTCAAGGCCAAGAAGCGCCAGAAGGCCTTCCTCGCCCAACTGCCCGACACCCTCGCCCTGCTGGCCGGGACGCTCCGCGCCGGCTACTCGCTGATGCAGGGCGTGGAGGCCGTGTCGCAGGAGGTCGCCGAGCCCATGGGTGCCGAGCTGCGCCGGGTGGTCACCGAGTCCCGCCTCGGCCGCCCGCTCGAGGAGTCGCTCGAGTCCTCGGCCCAGCGCATGAACAGCCCCGACTTCTCGTGGGCGGTCATGGCCATCCGCATCCAGCGGGAGGTCGGCGGCAACCTGGCCGAGCTGCTCCTGACCGTCGGCGACACCATGACCCAGCGCGAGCGCCTCCGCCGGGACGTGGCGGCGCTCACCGCCGAGGGCAAGGTCAGCGCCATCGTGCTCGGCCTGCTGCCGCTCGGCCTGGCCGCCGCGATGTGGGTGATCAACCCCGAGTACATCTCCACGCTGTTCACGACCAAGGCGGGCAACGTCATGCTCGGCGCTGCGGTCGTCCTCGCCGGCTTCGGCTTCTTCTGGATGAAGAAGACCATCGAGATCGAGATCTGACCATGCTGCTCACGCTCTTCGTCCTGCTCATCGGCGCCGGCATCGCGACGGCCGTCTACACGCTGCTCACCGACGCCGAGGAGAAGGCGGTCGTCCGCAGCTCGTTGCGTCAACTCGACGGCTACGAGGTCGAGAACGTCCGCGACCAGGAGCTGCTCGTCCCCCTGCGCCAGCGGGCCCTCGTCCCGCTGCTGCAGGGCCTGACCGGCCTGGGCCAGCGGTTCACGCCGGTCGGCTACGTCGACGGGGTGCGCCAGAAGTTCGTCTACGCGGGCCGGCCGAGCGCCGACGCCGTCGACCGCTTCCTGGCGGTGCGGGTGATGACGGTCGCGGCCATCCCGGTCGTGTTCATCCTCTCGTTCTTCGTGCTGCCCCTCACCGGCAAGATGCCGTTCCTGATGTTCCTGATGTTCTCGCTGGCGCTCCTGCTCGGCCCCGACGCCCTGTTGAACCGTCGGGTCGAGGCCCGTCAGCACGAGATGCAGGTGCAGCTCCCGGACATCCTCGACCTGCTCGTCATCAGCGTCGAGGCCGGCCTGGGCTTCGAGCAGGCGCTCGACCGCACGGTGCAGGCCGTGCCCGGGGCCCTGTCCGACGAGTTCGCCCGGATGCTGGGCGAGACCCGCGCCGGCGCCTCGCGTGGCGACGCGATGCGCTCGCTCGAGGGCCGCACCAAGGTCCCGGAGATCCGGTCGTTCGTCCTGGCCATCCTCCAGGCCGACACCTTCGGCGTGTCGATCGGCCGGGTGCTTCGGGCCCAGGCGGACGAGATGCGCATCAAGCGGCGCCAGATCGCCCAGGAGAAGGCCCAGAAGGCCCCGGTGAAGATGCTGATCCCGATGGTGTTCTGCATCTTCCCGGCGCTGTTCGTGGTCGTCATCGGCCCCGCGGCCATCAACATCCGCAACAACTTCTGAACCCCGGCCCGGCCCGGCCGACAGGAACCCCGGCGATCGCGAGCGACCCGGTCGCGGCGCCGAGGACCTGGGAGACGGACATGGCGACTGCGGTGGAGGCAACGGCCGGCGAGACCGGTCGCGTCGACGACGCCGGCGCCACGACGAGCGCCGACGGCGTGGCCCGACGGGCCTGGCCGCCCACGATCGCCGGTGTCGTCGGCCTGGCCGTGGCCGTCTGGGGCCTCGTCATCGGCCTGCGGCCGCTCGACGACAACAGCTTCTTCACCCACCTCGCCACGGGCCGCCTGATCCTCGACCAGGGCATCCCCCACGCCGACCCGTACTCGTACACCGTGCCCGGGCAGGCCTGGGTGGTGCAGAGCTGGCTCGCCTCGGTCGTCTACGCCGTCGCCGAGCGCCTCGGCGGCGGCGGCGCCCTGCGGCTGCTCATGGGGCTCCTGTGCCTGGCACTGGGCGCCTGCGTGTGGCGCCTCACGCGGCCCGCCACGACCCTCCTGCCCCGGGTGGCCATCGCCGGCGTGGCCATGGGCGTGGCCACCGACCTGTGGACGGAACGGCCGCTGCTGTTCGGCCTGCTCCTGCTCGCCGTGCTCCTGCTCCAGGCCGAGGAGGGCGCGGATCCCCGCTGGGCGGTGCCGCTGATGTGGATCTGGGTGAACGTGCACGGCTCGTTCCCCCTCGGGCTCGTCGCGGTCGGCCTGCTGGCCCTGGGGCGTCGCCTCGACGGGGACTCGCCGCGGGTCGAGCTGCGGCTGCTCGGCTGGGCGTCGCTCGGCACGGTGCTGGGCGTGGTCGGCCCGTTGGGGCTGCACGCGCTGACGTTCCCCGTCGAGCTCCTGAGCCGCCAGCAGGTGCTGCACCACATCACCGAGTGGCAGTCGCCCACGTTCGACACCTACGGCCAACGGCTCTTCCTGGTGCAGCTCGTGGCCGCCGTCGTGCTCGTCGTGCGTCGTCCGAGCTACCGGGTGGCCCTGCCCCTCGCCGTGTTCACCGCCGCGGCGCTGCTCGGCCTCCGCAACGTCCCCGTGGCGAGCGTCGTGCTGCTGCCCGGCATGGCGGCCGGCGCGGCCGGGCTGGGGTCCATCGACGGCGCCCGCCGTTCCATGGCGAACGCGATCGGTGCCGCCGCCCTGGTGGCCCTCGCCGTGCTCGTCACCGCGAGCCAGCTGGGGCGCTCGGACGTCCAGCTCGAGACCTACCCGGTGGACGCGGTGGCGTGGCTGGACGACCAGGGGCTGCTCGGCCCCGACACCCACCTCGTCAGCCGTGACTACGTGGGGAACTACCTCGAGCTCGAGGACCGCTACGACCAGCCGGTGTTCATCGACGACCGCTACGACATGTACCCGGCGGCACTGACCGAGGACTACGTGCGCCTCGTGCGCAGCCTCGACCCCGGGCCCGTGCTGGGCCGGTACGACACCGACGTCGTCGTGTGGGAGCGGGCCACGCCCCTCGGCGCCTGGCTCGAGGCGGACCAGGGATGGGGCGTCGTGTACCGCGACGACGACTGGCTGGTCGCGTGCCCGAGCGCCGAGCCGGGCGGCGCCGGCCGCTGCGCCCCCGGCGCCTAGCAACCGGCACCTCGACGCCGGCGCCTCGACCCCGGCGCCTCGATCCCTCCTCGATCCGGCCCCGACCCTGGGGCGGACGCGGGCGCGGCCGCCGACCTGGGCCCGGACGCGCCGCTGCCGGTGGCCCGGAGGCCACCGGCAGCGGTCCGCTCGGCGTCGAAGGGGAGGGGCGAACTACCCCGCGACGCCTGCTGCGGGCAGACGGTTCAGGAGATCGAGCTGCCGACGTTGCTGAACTTGTCGCTGGCGTTGCGACCGAGCAGCGTCACGGCCGCGATGCACACCACCGCGATCAGGGCGACCAGGAGGGCGTACTCGACCAGGGAGGCACCCCGCTCGTCGTGGGCGAAGCGGGCTCGGAGCCAGTTGGCGAGGAACTCGTAGGTCTGGATCATCGGTGTCACCGTGCTTTCTTGTCGGCGGTCCAGTGACGGGGCGGCTGCCTCGTCAACGGGTGCTGCAGGTAGTCCTAGGCATCGGCCGAACGGCCCAGGTCCTTGAGACCACATCTGGGTCGTTCGCCCTACCGGGCTGGGAGGCGGTGGGGGCGCCCGGACGCGACGAGGGGGTGGCACCCGGTGGGTGCCACCCCCTCGTTCGTCCTCCTGGCCGATCGGGCCGTGCTGCTAGCCCGCCGACGAGATCAGGTTGCTGGAGCGGTCGAGGCTGCCACCGTTCCCACCCCCGAAGTACGACATGGCGGCGAGGCAGACCAACGCGATCAGCGAGAGCATCAGCACGTACTCGACGAGTGATGCGCCCCGCTGCGTCGTCCCGCCGTACCGGTGCACCAGCCAGGTGAGCAGGTACTCGAGGTGGAGCACCGTGCACCTCCTTCCCGGTTCGGTCCGGGGGCGGGGGGCCGGAGCCCCCGCGCCCCCGGGCGCGGCGGATGCTGGATCAGCTGATCGAGCTGCCGACGTTGCTGAACTTGGTGCTGGCGTTGCGGCCGAGCAGGGTGACGGCGGCGATGCAGACGACGGCGATCAGGGCCACGAGCAGGGCGTACTCCACGAGGGAGGCACCCCGCTCGCCGTCGGCGAAGCGGGCCCGGAGCCAGTTGGCGAGGAATTCGTACGTGGTGATCATGGGGTGTCCTTGGGTCAGACGTTCGGCGTCCCACCCGGACGGGCAGGATCGGTGCTGCTCCTCTGGTCATCGGCCTCCCGGAGGCCTGCCTGTAGCGCCAATCCGGGCCTCCCAGGGCCTCGCAGGGGGGTCGGCGGCCCGACGCGCCCCGACGCGCCACGGCGGGCCCCGGAGGGCCCGCCGTGGAGGGGAGAGGGGACGGGGGAGCGGCCCCCGGGCAGTTCAGTCGAGGTGGACGATGCCCATGCGCACGGCCTGGAGGACGGCCTGGGTGCGGTCGCGGGCGTCGAGCTTCTGGTAGATCGACGCCAGGTGGTTCTTCACGGTCTTCTGGCTGATGTAGAGGCGCTCGGCGACCTCGGGGGTCGAGCAGCCGTCGGCGATGAGCTGGAGGACCTCCTCCTCGCGCCGGGTCACCACCCGCTCCTCGTCGGGCACGCCGGCCGACGGCCGGTCGATGCGGCGGACCTCGTCGAGCATCGACGCCGCCAGGCGGGGCGAGATGATGGTGTCCCCGCGGGCGGTCATGCGCACCGCCTCGGCGATCTCCTCGGTGGAGCAGTCCTTCACGAGGTAGCCGCTGGCCCCGGCACGGATGGCCGAGGCGAGCACGTCCTGGTCGGCGTGCATGGTCAGCATCACGACCTTGACGCCCGGGAGCGAGGAGCGGATGCGGCGGGTGGCCTCGACGCCGTCGAGCTCGGGCATCGTGACGTCCATCAAGATGACGTCGGGCTGCAGGACCCGGGCCAGCTCGACGGCCTCGGCGCCGTCACGCGCCTCGCCCACCATGTCGAAGCCCTGCTCGGCCATGGAGCGGCGGAGGCCTTCGCGCAGCATGCGGTGGTCGTCGGCGAGCATGAGCCGGATGCCGGCGTGCACGGCCGCGAGCGAGGCGGCGCGTGCGGCTTGCGACTGGGTGTCGTAGATGGTCATGGCGGTCAACCCCCTTGGAGAAGGCATCGGACGCGGGTGCCTTTGTTGTGAGCAGAAACCAATTCGAGCGTCGCCCCGATCGAGGAGGCCCGCTCCCGCATGCCGACGATGCCGTACGAGTCGAGGCGGCCGCTGCGGCCCTCGGGGAAGCCGATCCCGTCGTCGAGGACCTCGAGGGCGGCCGACGAGCCGTTGCAGCGCCACACGATCCGGACCTTGCGGGCCTTGGCGTGGCGCTCGACGTTGGTGAGGGCCTCCTGGGCGATCCGCCACATCTCCCGCTCCTGCAGGATGGGGAGGCGGGGCCCGCGGTCGGCGAAGAGCTTGATCTCGAGGTTGCTGCGCTCGGCCACCCGCTTGGCGTAGGCCTCGATGGTGTCGGCCATGTCCTGGCTGTCGGACACGTCCGTGCGCAGGTCGTAGAGCGTGTCCCGGACCTCGCGGATGACGCCGCGCACGTCGCCCCGCAGCTGCTCGAGGGAGGCGCCGACGTCGTCGCCCTTGCCCTCGGCGGACACGATGCGGTCGAGCTCGAAGGCCAGGTAGGCGAGTGACTGGCCGATGCGGTCGTGCAGGTCCCGCGCGATCCGCGTGCGCTCCTCGTCGGCGCCGACGGTGCGCAGACGGGAGAACCAGCGGGCGTTGTCGATGGCGAGCGCAGCGGGCTCGACGAAGCCGTTCAGCAGTTCGACGTCACGGGCGCTGAAGTGGTGGGCGTCGGCGTGCTCGATGGACAGCAGGCCGAGGATCGCGCCGCGGGCCCGCAGGGGTGTGTAGAGCCCCGAGCTGGTCGACGGGACGAGGCCCGGGCCGCCTTCGCGGAGCAGGTTCCCCTGGGCCACGAGGGCCTCCTGGGCGAGCACCTCGCGCAGGGGGGCGGGCAACTGGGTCGTCGGGATGCGCTCGGGCAGGCGGGTGCCGTCGCGGCGGGCGACCACCCACATCGAGCTGTCGGTGTCGTCGAGCAGCAGGATCACGGCGGCGTCGTAGTCGAACAGCCCCCGCAGCCGGCTGACCGTGTTGTCGAGCACCTCGTCGAGGTCGAACGAGGCCGGCAGGGTCTGGGTGACCCGGTGGAGCGAGAAGAGCAGGGCGTTGGCGTCGGCGAGGCGCCCGAGCCGGTCGAGGGCCACCGAGTGCTGGCGGTCGGCCTCGCCGGAGATGCGCCGGGCGTAGCCCGCCACCAGCGCCACCATCAGCATCACCACGACCCACTGGGCCGAGATGCGCAGGTCCTCGCTCTGGAAGTCGGAGCGGGCCAGGTCGGGCAGGGCGACCATCAGCGCGGAGGCCCCGGCCACCCGCAGGGCGAACCCGAACCCCCGGGCGAAGCCGGACACGATGATGGCCGTCACCAGGGAGAACACGAACGGCGAGGACCAGTAGCCGGTCGACACCACCGCCAGCACGGGGATCGCGACCTCGACCAGGACGCTGGCCAGGCTGCGGGTGTCGCCGTTGTACTCGAGGGGTCGAAGCGTCCGGATGATCGTCAGCGCGACGATGACGCCGCACCAGGCGACGACCGTCCAGTCGGCCTGGATGAAGAAGGGGATGGACAGCGCCGCGGAGACGGTGGTGGTGCCCCAGCGGATGGCCAGGATGGCCGGGCTGAAGGGGGCGAGCCGGTCGACGTCGTCGACCAGCCCGGCGGCGACGAGCTCCGAGTCCTCGTCGAGGCCACCGGCCCGGCGCATCCGGGCGGTCTGGCGCTGCCACGAGAACCGGGAACGGGGCGCGAGGTCGCCGGCCTCCTCGGCCTGCTCCACCTCGTCGAGAATCGTGCTCATGCGACCACGGGCTCCCAGTGCCGACGGTCCGGTCCGTGGGTGGGGCCGGCCGGCGCCGGACCCACCTTCGGCACTCCATCGGCAGCGGCGGGAGGGAGCTAAGGTCCCCGCCTCGTGATCCTCGTGGGCCTCACCGGCGGCATCGGAGCCGGGAAGTCGACCGTCTCGGCCCTGCTGGCCGAGCGCGGTGCGGTCATCATCGACGCCGACGCCATCGTGCACGAGGTGCAGCGCCCCGGTACCGCCGTGTTCGACGCGATCGTCGAGCACTTCGGCGACGCCGTGGTCGCCGCCGACGGCACGCTCGACCGGCCCGCGATCGCGGCGATCGTCTTCAACGACCCCGAGCAACTCCAGGCCCTCAACGCCATCGTGCACCCGGCGGTGGGCCTGGAGATGGCCGAGCGCATGGCCCGGGAAGCCGAGACCGACCACGTCGTGGTGCTCGACGTGCCGCTCCTGGTCGAGTCCGGGCGCTCGGACATGGCGGGCACGGTGGTGGTGGACGTCGACCCCGAGGTCGCCCTCGACCGCCTGGTGCACCAGCGGGGCGTCCCCGAGGCCGACGCCCGGGCCCGGATGGCCCGTCAGGCCTCCCGGGAGGAGCGCCTCGCCAAGGCCGACCAGGTCATCGACAACAGCGGTGACCGTGCCGCGCTGGAGGCCCGGGTGGACGAGGTCTGGCGGTGGATGCAGGCCCTGCCGCACCTCGAGCCGCCGGCGGCCGGCTGACCGGGGCCCGCCCGGCCTCGCTGTCACACCCCCTCGGTACGATCGCGGCGTGCCGCCCTTCCGCGTCGTCTCCGACTTCCAGCCCGCCGGCGACCAGCCCGCCGCGATCGCGGCGCTGAGCGAGGGCATCGACCGCGGCGACCGGTTCCAGACGCTGCTCGGCATCACCGGCAGCGGCAAGAGCGCCACCATCGCCTGGACCATCGAGCAGGTCCAGCGGCCGACGCTCGTGATCGCCCCGAACAAGTCGCTGGCGGCCCAGCTCGCCAACGAGTTCCGGGAGTTCTTCCCGGACAACCGGGTCGAGTACTTCGTCTCCTACTACGACTACTACCAGCCCGAGGCCTACATGGCCGCGAGCGACACGTACATCGAGAAGGACTCGTCGGTGAACGACGAGATCGACCGGCTCCGCCACTCGGCCACCTCCGCCCTCCTCACCCGGCGCGACACCATCGTCGTGGCGTCGGTCTCGTGCATCTACGGCCTGGGCTCGCCCGAGGAGTACGAGCAGCAGCTGCTCCACGTACGGGTGGGGGAGGAGCACGACCAGCGGGGCATCCTGCGGCGCCTCGTCGACATGCAGTACGAGCGCAACGACATGAACCTCGTCCGCGGCAAGTTCCGTGTCCGCGGCGACACCGTCGAGATCCACCCCGCCTACGACGAGCACGCCATCCGCATCGAGCTGTTCGGCGACGAGGTGGAGGCCATCACCCAGGTCGACCCCCTCACGGGCCAGCTCGTGGCCACTCTGGACGAGCTCGTGGTGTTCCCCGCCACCCACTACGTGGCCGGCGAGGAGCGCATGCGCGCCGCGATCACCCGGATCGAGGCCGAGCTGCAGGAGCGCCTGGCCTGGTTCGAGTCCGAGGGCAAGCTGCTCGAGGCCCAGCGCCTGCGCATGCGCACCCAGTACGACCTCGAGATGATGCAGGAGCTCGGCTTCTGCAACGGCATCGAGAACTACTCGGCCCCGATCGAGGGGCGCGGGCCGGGCACGCCGCCCAACACGCTGCTCGACTTCTTCCCCGACGACTTCCTCGTGGTGCTCGACGAGTCGCACGTGGCCGTGCCGCAGCTCCACGGGCAGTACGAGGGCGACCGGTCCCGCAAGGAGAACCTCATCGAGTACGGGTTCCGGCTGCCGTCGGCGGCGGACAACCGCCCGCTGCGCTTCGAGGAGTTCGTCGAGAAGGTCAACCAGGTGGTCTTCCTGTCGGCCACCCCCGGCGACTGGGAGCTGTCCCACTCGACCCAGGTGGTCGAGCAGATCGTGCGCCCCACCGGCCTCATCGACCCGGAGATCATCGTGAAGCCCACCAAGGGCCAGATCGACGACCTGGTCGAGGCCATCAACGGGCGCATCACCCAGGACGCCCGGATCCTGGTCACCACCCTCACCAAGAAGATGGCCGAGGACCTCACCGAGTACCTGCTCGAGCTCGGGCTGCGGGTCCGGTACCTCCACAGCGAGGTCGACACCATCGAGCGCATCGAGATCCTCCGCGACCTCCGGCTCGGCGAGTTCGACGTCCTCGTCGGTATCAACCTGCTGCGGGAGGGCCTCGACCTGCCCGAGGTCTCACTGGTGGCCATCCTCGACGCGGACAAGGAGGGCTTCCTCCGCAGCGAGACGTCGCTCATCCAGACCATCGGCCGCGCCGCCCGCAACGTCGACGGCCAGGTCGTGATGTACGCCGACACCGTCACCGACTCGATGCAGCGGGCCATCTCGGAGACGAACCGGCGCCGGGGCCTCCAGCAGGCGTACAACGAGGCCCACGGGATCGACCCGCAGACCATCCGCAAGGCGGTCACCGACATCCTCGCCCAGCTCCGGCCGAGCGAGACCGCGCCGATCCCGGGCGCCGACCGCCGCTCGCGCAAGCGCGACCAGCGCTCGGAGTTCGCCGACCTGCCCCACGACGAGCTCGGCCGCCTCATCCGCACCCTGGAGGAGGAGATGCACCAGGCCTCCGCCGACCTGCGGTTCGAGTACGCCGCCCGCCTGCGCGACGAGATCGCCGACCTCAAGCGGGAGCTGCGCGAGGTCGTCTGACCCGCTCACTTGCCATCGCCGTGTCGCGGCCGATGGAGAGCGATGGAGAGCGCGATGGTCGATGCCCCGACGCGGGCGCGCGCCGAGGACGGCACCGGCGACGCCCCCGGCCCGCACGACGCGGCCGAGCGTCCCGCACCGACGGGCGCCACCCCCCACCGGGGCCCGGCCCTCCTGCGCCGGCCCGTCGTGGCCGCTGCCCTGCTCCTCGCCGCCTACCTCGCGCTGTCGGGCCTCATGCACCCCAACGGGTTCCTGGGCACCGACACCGGCGGCAAGGTCGCCACGGTGAAGGTGATGAGCGAGCGGGGCGACCTCGACCCCGACGTGGGCTACTGGGCCGCCCGCTGGGACCCCGACGCCCGGGTCCACGGCCTCTACTACACGACGCACGTCGGCGACCGCTACGTGCAGGTCACGTCGCTCCCGATGGTCCTGGCCGCCCGGCCGCTCTGGGACCTCGGCGGGTACCGCGCCACGCTCCTGCTCCCGATGCTCGGCGGCATCGCCACGGCCTTCGCCGCCCGTGCGCTGGCACGGCGACTCGGCGACGGGGAGGGCTGGGCCGCCTTCTGGGTGATCGGGCTGGCGTCCCCGGTCGCGGTCTACAGCCTCGACCTGTGGGAGCACAGCCTGGGGCTCGCCCTCATGGGGTGGGCCGCGGTCGTGCTCCTCGACGTGGTCGAGCGCCGTCCGGTGTGGTGGCGGGGCCTCGTCGCCGGCGCCCTGTTCGGCGTCGCGGCGGCGATGCGCACCGAGGCCTTCGTCTACGGGTTCGCGATGATCGGCGTGGCGTGCCTCGTCGTGGCCGTCGGGCGCCGTCGGTCGCTCCCGGGCGCCGTGGGCGTCGGGCTCGCCTCGGTCGGCGGCGTCGTCCTGGCGTTCGGGGCGAACCTGGCCCTCGAGACCGCGGTGCTCGGCGAGCAGATCCGCTCGACCCGGACCGGGGGCGCGGCCGACGCCGCCGGATCGCTCGTGGCGCTCCGCGCCCAGGAGGGGCTGACCACCCTGCTGTCACCCCTACCGCAGAGCGGCCCGGGGCCCTGGCTCGTCGGCGCCGTGCTCGCGCTGGCCCTGGCCTGCGGGGCGGTCAAGGCGACCGAGCCCCGTGACGAGCGGCTGGTCCGGTTCGCGGCGGCCCTCGTGGTCGCCGTGTACCTGTTCCGGCTCGTCGGCGGGCTCGGCTTCGTGCCGGGCATGGTCGCGGCCACCCCGTTCGTCGCCGTCGGCGTCGCCCTCGGTTGGCGGGCGGCCAACACCCGCCTGCTCCTGGCGTTCGCCATCGTCCCGCTGCCCCTGGTGTTCGCGTTCCAGTTCGTGGGGGGCGCGGCGCCGCAATGGGCCGGCCGCTACCTCCTGCCGTCGGGGCTGCTGGCCGCGGTGGTGGGCATCGCCGAGTCGCGCCGGATGCTGGCCTGGGCCCGGACCGGGGTGATCGCCCTGTCCATCGCGGTCACCGCCTTCGGCCTCGGCTGGCTCTCGGTGCGGTCGCACGGGATCGCCCGAGCGGGGGACGAGCTGGCGGCCCGGTCCGAGGACGTCCTCATCTCGCCCGACGGCTTCGTGCCCCGGGAGTTCGGTGCGACCTACGGTGACAAGGACTGGCTCGCCGCCGGCTCCGACGCCGACCTGCGCTTCGCCGTGCGGGTGGCGGGGGAGTCCGGCGCCGAGACCTTCGGCCTCGTCTCGGTCGACCTGACCTCGACGCCACCGACCTTCCCCGGCTGGACCACCGGGTCCTCCGATCGGGTGGCACTGGTCACCGGCACGGACCTCCGGGTCACCACGTACTGCCGCTCGGGCTCCTGCTGAGGGCGGGACGCCCGCACCCGACCGGGCCCTGCCCCCGGCTCAGCCGCCGGCGTCCTCGACCGGGACGTCGTCGAGGCACGACAGCAGGAACTCCCCGCCCACGGGGACCCGCTCGGGACCGCAGGAGGTGCCGGCGTCGAGGTCGGCATCGACGTCGGAGAGCACGCGGTCGGGGGACTCCACGAGCCAGGTGCGGCCCGTCGGCGGCCCGGCACCGACCCGCCACGCGACCGTGACGTCCCATGGCGTGGTGACCGGGTGCAGCACCCGGCCCTCGATCCGGCCGAGCTGCCACTCGACGAGCGTGCCCAGGTTCTCCGGGCGGACCGCCACGACGTCGCCGTCGACCGCCTGCGCCGAGACGGTCGCCGCCATCCGCCCCGCCCCCTCGTCCTTGGCCCGCGCCTCGGCCACGTAGGGGACGGTGAGGAGCGCGAGCAACGCGGCCACGGCGATCCCGGCGACCGGCAGGCGCTTCCAGGCGGCCCCGACGAGCGCGCCCAGCGCCAGCACGACACCCCACGAGAGGGACAGGACCGACTTCGGCAGGAGGAGGGGCACGCGGAAGCTGACGAGCACGAGGCCGAGCAGCGGAGCGGCGAACAGCGCGAGCCACACCCGTGCCTGCGGCCCGCCCCGGCGGATCAGCAGCGTGCCGCCGACGACGAGCAGCGCGATGACGAGCCACTTCTGCGCAGGCACGGGGGCGAGCTGCTCGTTGACCGTGGTCGTGACCCACCCGAGGCTGGTCCTGGGGTAGAAGGTCCGGTCGCCGGCGCGGTCGAGCGCCACGGGGGCGAACACCACCGCGGTGACGACGACCCCCGCGCCGGCCATCGCCCGCAGCGCCCACGCCTCACGGTCCCGGCGGAGCCACGGGACCAGCAGCAGCCCGGCCAGCAGCACGAAGCCGGTGGAGTGCGAGAGCGCGGCGACGGTCGCCGCGGCCGCGGCCACGGCGCCCCAGCGGCGTGACGCGCCGGCGAGCCACCGACAGGACGCCCACGCCACCACCACGCCGGCCAGCACCAGGAGGCCGTACATCCGGGCCTGGCGGCCGTACAGCAGCTGCTCGGGCGCCACCGCCAGCAGCACGGTGGCGGTGAGCCCGGCGACGCCCTCGCGCCGCTGCCACACCGCCATCGCGGCGACCGCCAGCGTCGAGAACAGCGCCGGGAGGAAGCGCAGGGCGGCGTTCGAGTCGGCCACGGCGAGGGCCGGCTTCTCGAGGAGGTAGGAGAGCGGCGGGTGGGGGTCGGTCTCACGGATGAAGGCCAACAGGTCGCCCACGGGGCGGGCCGAGGCCACCGCGGTGTAGCTCTCGTCCGGGGTGAGGCCCGCCGTGCCGAGGCCGCCGAAGTGCAGCACCGCGGCGAGGAGGACCACGGCGGCGAACACCCACCACGGGATCGCGGGCGAGGCGATCGCCTCGGACGACGACGGGGTGATGCCCGGCGCCGCCACGGCCGACCCTGCCGGTGCGCCCGTGTCGAGGCCTCGTTCTCGTCCCGTGGGCGGCGAGCGTATTCGACGTCCTGACCGCCGCAGCGGACCCACGCCCGCCACGGGACCAAACACGTGTTCGCACGTTGGTGGCCCCGATATCGTGGCCGGGTGGCCGACCAGCTCGTCATCCGTGGCGCCCGCGAGCACAACCTGCGCAACATCTCCATCGAGCTGCCGCGGGACAAGATCATCGTGTTCACGGGCCTGTCGGGCTCGGGGAAGTCGTCACTGGCCTTCGACACTATCTACGCCGAGGGCCAGCGGCGCTACGTCGAGTCGCTGTCGTCGTACGCCCGCCAGTTCCTCGGCCAGATGGACAAGCCCGACGTCGACTTCATCGAGGGCCTGTCGCCGGCGATCTCGATCGACCAGAAGAGCGCCTCGCGCAACCCTCGCTCCACCGTCGGCACGGTCACCGAGGTCTACGACTACCTGCGGCTCCTCTACGCCCGCATCGGCGTGCCCCACTGCCCGAACGACGGCACCGTCATCACCCGCCAGACGCCCCAGCAGATCGTCGACCGCATCCTCGAGCTGCCCGAGGGCACCCGCTTCCAGGTGCTCGCCCCCGTCGTGCGCGGCCGCAAGGGCAACTACACGACCCTGCTCGCCGACCTCGCCACCCAGGGCTACGCCCGGGCCCGGATCGACGGCGAGATCCACGAGCTCACCGACGCGATCGAGCTCGCCCGCTACGAGACCCACACGATCGAGGTCATCATCGACCGCCTCGTGCGCCGCGAGGGGATCGAGCGTCGCCTCACCGACTCACTGGAGACGGCCCTGCGCCTGGCCGAGGGCGTGGCCGAGGTGCAGGTCGTGCCCAAGGAGGGCCAGGGGTCGGAGGAGACCCTGACCTTCAGCCAGCACCTGGCCTGCCCGACCTGCGGCGCCTCCTACGACGAGCTCGCCCCCCGGAACTTCTCGTTCAACTCGCCCTACGGGGCCTGCCCCCGCTGCGACGGCCTCGGCACGCGCTTCGAGGTCGACCCCGAGCTGGTGGTGCCGAACCCGGCCCTCAGCGTCGACGAGGGCGCGCTGTCGCCCTGGGCCCGGGGCCACAACCAGTACTTCAAGCGCCTGGTCGAGTCGGTGGCGGCCGAGCACGCCATCCCCACCGACGTCCCCTTCGCCGACCTGAACGACGACCAGCGGGAACTGCTGCTCTACGGCGCCGGCGCCGACCGGGTCCACGTCCGCTACAAGAACCGCTACGGGCGCACCCGCTCGTACCACGCCCAGTACGAGGGCCTCATCCCGTACCTCCAGCGTCGCCACGCCGACGCCGAGTCGGACACCCAGCGCGAGCAGATCGAGGGCTACATGCGGGAGGTCCCGTGCCCCGACTGCGGCGGTGCCCGCCTCCAGCCCCTCTCGCTGGGCGTCACCATCGACGGCATCAACATCCACGAGCTGTGCGCGATGTCGATCGCCGACTCGGCGAAGGCGCTCGCCGCGCTCGAGCTCTCCGAACGCGACCGCATGATCGCCGAGCGGGTGGTGAAGGAGGTCAACGCCCGCATGGGCTTCCTCCTCGACGTCGGCCTCGACTACCTCAGCCTGCACCGGTCGTCGGCCACCCTCGCCGGCGGTGAGGCCCAGCGCATCCGCCTCGCCTCGCAGATCGGCAGCGGGCTCGTCGGCGTGCTCTACGTGCTCGACGAGCCGTCCATCGGCCTGCACCAGCGCGACAACCGCAAGCTCATCGACACCCTGGTCCGCCTCCGCGAGCTCGGCAACACGGTGCTCGTGGTGGAGCACGACGAGGACACGATCCGCGTCGCCGACCACGTGGTCGACATCGGGCCCGGCGCCGGCGAGCACGGCGGCGACGTGGTGTTCTCGGGACCGGTCGACAAGCTGCTCAAGAACAAGGCCTCGGTCACCGGCCAGTACCTCTCGGGCAAGAAGACCATCCCCGTGCCGGCCCAGCGGCGGGCGCCGGGGGAGCGGTGGCTGGGTGTGCGGGGGGCGAAGGAGAACAACCTCCGCGACATCGACGTCGACTTCCCCCTCGGGTGCTTCGTGGCGGTCACCGGGGTGTCGGGCTCGGGCAAGTCCACGCTCGTGAACGAGATCCTCTACCGGTCGCTGATGCAGACCATCTACAAGTCGAAGACGCCCCCGGGTCGGCACCGCACGGTCGAGGGGATCGACCTGCTCGACAAGGTCATCAACATCGACCAGTCGCCCATCGGGCGCACCCCACGGTCCAACCCGGCGACCTACACCGGCGTGTTCGACCACATCCGCAAGCTGTTCGCGCAGACCCACGAGGCCAAGGTGCGCGGCTACCTGCCGGGCCGCTTCTCGTTCAACGTGAAGGGCGGCCGCTGCGAGGCCTGCGCCGGCGACGGCACCATCAAGATCGAGATGCACTTCCTCCCGGACGTCTACGTCCCGTGTGAGGTGTGCAAGGGCGCCCGCTACAACCGCGACACGCTCGACATCGCTTTCAAGGACAAGAACATCTCCGAGGTGCTCGACCTGTCCTGCGAGGAGGCGGTGGAGTTCTTCGCGAACCAGCCCGCCATCTCCCGCCACATGCAGACCCTGGTCGACGTGGGCCTGGGCTACGTCCGCCTCGGCCAGCCGGCGCCGACCCTCTCCGGCGGCGAGGCGCAGCGGGTGAAGCTGGCCAGCGAGCTGGCCAAGCGGTCGACCGGCCACACCATGTACATCCTCGACGAGCCCACGACGGGCCTGCACTTCGAGGACATCCGCAAGCTGCTGACCGTGCTGTCCCGCCTCGTGGACCAGGGCAACACGGTGCTCGTCATCGAGCACAACCTCGACGTCATCAAGACCGCCGACTGGATCGTCGACCTCGGCCCCGAGGGGGGCAAGGGCGGCGGCACCGTGGTGGTCGAGGGCCCACCCGAGCTCGTCGCCACGACCCCGGAGAGCTACACCGGCCAGTTCCTGGCGCCCCTGCTCGAACGGGGCTGACCCAGGGCCGGCACGGCCCGGCCGACGTGGCGCCGCCGCCCGCTCACAGCGGGGTCGTGGCCGCCGATGGAGAGATCGTGAGCGCCATCGGAGTGGTCGACGCGTCGGCCCTCGTCACGGTGGTCCCGGTGCCGTGACCCGAGCCGCACGCGCCCTGCTGGTCCTCGGCACCTTCGCGGCCGTGTTCGGGCTGTCCAAGCTGCACGCCAGCCGGATCGCGGTGCTCCCGTACGACTTCACCGGCTCGTTCCGGTTCGGGTGGGCGATCGCCTACGTGATCCTGCTCTCGGTCGCCGCCTACGGCGTCGGGTTGCCCGACCTGCCCCGTACCCGTCGCAGCGCCGTCGCCTCCGCCCTGGTGGCGACGCTCGCCGCCGCGATGGCCATCTCGCTGGCCCAACTCGTCGTCGGCGATGCGCTCCTGCCCCGCTTCGTGGTCTTCACCAGCGTCCTCGTGCTCGTGCCCTGGTACGTCCTGTGCGCGAACGTGGCCGCCGACGGGCACGACCGGGCCCAGCGCCACGACCGGGTCGTGGTCGTCGGCGAGCAGACCGAGATCGCGGCCCTGCGGGACGAGATCGCCGGCTTCGCCGAGATCCCCGCCGAGATCGTGGCGGTGCTGACCCCGGAGGAGGCGGCGGTCACCGGGGTGCACTCCCGCCCGCTCGAGGACGTCGTGGCCGCCGAGCACGCCACGGTCGTCGTCCTCGACCGCACCGCCCAGGTCGAGCCGAGCATCGTGAGCCAGGCCGCGGGGCTGCACGAGGCCGGCATCCGCCTGCGCACGATGTCGCTCTTCTACGAGGAGTGGCTGGGGAAGCTCCCCGTGTCCGAGCTGGAGCGCGTATCGCTCATGTTCGACATCGGCGAGGTGCACCGGGCACGGTACGGCCGGATGAAGCGCCTCCTCGACCTCGCCCTCGCCGGGCTCGGCCTGGTGCCGCTCGTCCTGGCCGTGCCGGTGGTGTGGCTGGGGAACCGCTTCGGCAACCGGGGCCCGCTGCTGTACCGCCAGACCCGCGTGGGCAAGGGCGGCGTGCCGTTCGAGATCCTGAAGTTCCGCACCATGCGGCCCGCGCCCGACGAGACCACCCACAACGAGTGGACGACCGAGGACGACCCCCGCATCACCCCGTTCGGCAAGCTGCTGCGGACCACCCACCTCGACGAGCTGCCCCAGGTCGTGAACATCCTGCGGGGCGAGCTGGCCGTCGTGGGGCCCCGGCCCGAGCAGCCCGCCTACGTCGAGGAGCTCTCCGAGAAGCTGCCCTTCTACTCGATGCGCCACCTCGTGCGCCCCGGCCTGACGGGGTGGGCCCAGGTGAAGTACGGGTACGCCGGTGACGAGCGGGACGCCCTGGAGAAGCTGCAGTACGAGTTCTTCTACCTGCGCCGCCAGGGCGTCGCCCTGGATCTGCGCATCGTCGGTCGCACCCTGCGCTCGGTCACCGGGCGCCAGGGCGGCGGGCGCTGACCGGCCCGATCCGTCCCGCCCGTCGCTCCCGCTGACCGATGGGCCTGCGGACCTGAGGATCGGGGCCGGACTCAGCGCCCGACGGCGCCGAGGACCCGCTTGCGGGTGAGGCTCGCCGCCCGCCGCAACCGGTGCGAGACCGGGGGCCGGACGAGCCGGCCGGCGAACTCGGGATCGAGGCGGTAGCGCTCGACGTCGATCGGCCGACCCTCGGCGAGCCGCGCCACGGCGTCCAGCAGCACGGCACGGGTGGCCCAGTCGCTGGTGTGGCCCCCGACGGGGCGGTAGTCGGCGCTCACGTCGCCGCCGAGGGCGCGCCAGCGCTCGACGAGGGGCACCACCTGCTCGTCGTGCACGCCGGCGTCGTCCTCGCAGGACTGGACGTACAGGCGGGGGAGGGCACGGTCGGCCGACCGGGCGTCGAGTCGGTCCTGGATCTGGCGGGTGTAGACGTGGTTGTGCGGCGCCCCGGGGTCGCCGTCCGGGCAGATCCACGCCACTTCGGCCCGACGGTCCTGGCGCTCGGCGCAGACGTCCAGGTCGATGTGCGGGCAGATCGCCACGATGCCGTCGGCGTCGAGGTCCAGGCCGAACTTGAGCGCCGCCGTGGCGCCCATCGACGAGCCGAGGGTGACGAGCGGCTGGTCTCGGTACCCGAAGCGGTCGAGGTGGTCGGTGATGATCTCGGTCATCGCCCGCTCGACGAAGAGGTCGCCGGCCTGACCGGTGTAGTAGGTGCCGTTGTCGAAGGCCCCGTGGGCGTCGCACAGGAAGAGCCAGTTCCGGCTCGGGTCGCTCCCCAGCATCTTGAGCCGGTGGAAGTAGCCCTGGAACTGGTCGCGGTACGGGCGGGCGTCACCCCAGGCCCCGAAGAAGGCGCTGAAGTGCACCGCGAGGCCGGTGGCGCCCGGGTGGGGCACGTGGACGTAGCCGAACGTGCGGCCGGCCTCGTCGGTGTGCAGGGCGACCGGGGGCAGCCCGGCGTCCACGGTGTCAGGCACCGACCGCCTCCGGGGACGTCACCAGTGGGGCCGCGGGCGCCGGAGGGGCGGAGCGGCTCATGGTGCTCCGCAGTCCGGCCAGCTCGGCCCGCTCGAACGACCACCGCCAGGCGACGGCGGCGTAGGCGGCGAAGCCCAGGGTGCCACCGAGCACCAGCGTGGTGAGGTCCGGCAGTGGCGCCAGCACGGCGGCGCCGGCTACCCCCGCCAGCGCGAGGTTGGGGGCGATCGACGGGAGCACGGACCCGCGCACGAACTCGCGGCGGGTCGCGCCGACCTCCTCGAGGGCCGACCGCCGCAGCGGGATGACGAGGAAGCAGGTGCCGATCAGGGTGCCGAGGAACGCCCCGACCGTGCCGACGAGGTGCACCAGCACGATGCTGGCGACGAGGTTCACCACCACCGCACCGATGACCGCCCGCAGGACGGCCCCGGCCCGGCCGGTCCCGACGAGGAGGTTCGAGCCCACCTGGATCGGCGCGGTCATCGCGATGTACACGAGCCCGACGACCGCGAGGCCCGCGGCCGCGGCGTAGGCCGGACCGACCCAGAGGCGCACGAGGGGGCCGGCGAGGATCGCGGGCGCGGTCACGAAGGGCAGGGTCACCAGCAGGGAGTACTTGGTGCCCGTGAGCAGGAGCTCCCGCAACGTGTGGGCGTCCTCACGGGCCCGGAGCCACGACGCGCTGGGGATGACGGCGTACGAGCTCGCGGAGAGCACGGCGTCCGCGCCGTTCTGGATCTGCGTCGCGATCTCCACGAACGCCACCGGCGCCGGCCCCAGGATCGCCCCGACGATGAGGCGGTCCATCGTCCGCTGGATGACGCCGAAGGGCCGGAGCACCGCCACCGTCTTCCCGTACGAGAGCAGGGCTCGGGCCTCGCCGCGGTCGAACCGCAGGCGCCGGTCGGGGAGGTGGACCCAGAGCAGCACGAGGGCGACGATCGAGCCGATGACCGACACGACGAGGCTCGCCAGCGCGACGCCCCGCAGCCCGCCACCGGCGAGCGCGGCGACGCAGGTGGCCGCCGCCACCGCCGTGCGGCGGACGGCGTCAGCGGCCCGGGAGAGGTCGACCCGCTGGAGGCCCTCGAGGGCGCTGTTGGCGGCGCCGAGCAGCAGGTCGGGCACGATCTGCACGGCGAAGGCCACGATCGCGAACTCGAGGTCGGGGACCAGGCGTGCGGGGGTGTCGAACAGGGCGGGGAGCGCGACCCGTCCGACGGTCGCCATCGCCAGCGCGCAGAGCAGCCCGAGCACGAGGAACAGGCCGAGGCTGGACCCGACCCGCGTGGCGATGGCCCGGCGGTCGTCGTGGGACGCGGACTCGGCCACCGCCCGGGTGGTGGCGGTGGCCACACCGAGGTCGGCCAGGGAGAGCCAGCCGTTGACGGCGCTGAAGGTCGACAGCAGGACCCACGTGCCGAAGGCGGCCGGGCCCAGGCCGCCGAGCAGGACGGGCAGGGCCACGAGGGTCACGACCATGGCCCACGCGTTCGCCGCGCCCGTCGACGCGGTGTTGATCAGGACCCGGCGGCGGAAGGGCCGGGCGGGCGCCACGGGCTCCTGCGGCGCACCAGGCTCGGACACCCTCTTCGAATCGGCATCCGCAGGGGGAAGTGAAGGGGCCGCCACGGTCAAGGTGGGGCGCCCGCGGCCGACAGGAAGGGGCGTGCACCCCCCTGTGAAGGCGGCCGTCGGCGGCGCCCGCGACCTGCTGGCCAGCCCCGCGGGCCTGGTGGCCTTCCGCCGCACCGGGGCCACCCCGCACGGGACCTACCGGGTGATGCGCAAGACCCTGTCCGTCGCCCCCCGGCTGGCACCCCGGGCCTACCGCCTGGTGCTGCCCACCCCGGCCGCGACCCCCGAGCCCGACCCCACCGGGGTGCTCGACCGGGTCGGGGCCGGCGACCCGCACGCCACCGTGGCCGCCCTGCGGTCCGACGGGTTCGTGCGCTTCGGCGGGCTGGTCGACCCCGCCACCTGCGACGCACTCGAGCAGCTCGCCCGCCGTGCGCCCTGCGACCTCATGCCGGCACCGACGACCGGGGACGCGACCGGCGTCGTCGACGTCGACGCCCCCCGGGCCCCCAAGTACTCGGTACCCGAGCGGGCCATCGCCGCCGAGGCCGTGGCCCAGTGCCTGATCGCCGACCGCTCCCTGCACGCCGTGGCCGCCGAGTACCTCGGCTGCGAGCCGGTGTGGTCGCTCACCGCGATGTGGTGGTCGTTCCCCTGGGAGGGCGGCCCCAGCACGGAGATCGCCCAGCTCTTCCACGAGGACCGCGACCACCCGACGTTCCTCAAGTTCTTCCTCTACCTGTCGGACGTCGACGAGGGCCACGGGCCGCACGTGTACGTGCGCGGCTCGCACGACGACCGCCGCCCGGCGCTGCGGGCCGACCGGCGGTTCTCCGACGACGAGGTGGCCCGCTGCTACGCGGACGAGGACCTCGTCACGGTGTGCGGTCCGCGCGGCACCCTCTTCGCGGCGGACACCAAGGGCCTCCACAAGGGCCTCCCGCCCGTCGCCGGGCCCCGGCTGGTCTTCCAGCTCGAGTTCGCCGGCTCGCTGTTCGGTGCCCCCTACGAGCGCCTCGAGGACGTCGAGCGGGGCCCCGAGCTCGCCGCCGCCCTCCGCACCCACCCCCACACCTACCAGCGCCTGACGGCCGGAGGCCACGAGTGAGCACCCCCGTCACCATCGTCCTGCCCACCCTCGACGAGCGCGAGCACATCACCGACTGCCTCGACTCGCTGCTCGCCCAGGACTACCCGGCCATCGAGGAGATCCTCGTGGTCGACGGTGGGTCGAGCGACGGTACCCCCGAGCTCGCGGCCCGGCGCGGCGAGCCCGTGCGGGTCGTCCCGAACCCGAAGGTCACCGCGGCCGCGGCCATGAACGTGGGGATCGCCGCCGCCGGCACCGAGGTGATCGTGCGGGCCGACGCCCACACCCTCTACGCCCCGGACTTCGTCACCCGCTGCGTCGAGGTGCTCGAGACCAGCGGTGCCGACGTGGTGGGCGGCCCGATGCGCCCCGTCGGCACCACCGCGTTCGGCCGGGCCGTGGCCGCGGTCACGAGCTCGCCCGTCGGGGTGGGCCCCGGCCGGTTCCACTACGCCGACGAGGCGGAGGACGTCGACACGGTCTACCTCGGCACCTACCGCCGGGACGTCGTGACCGAGGTCGGGGGCTACGACGAGGACCACCTCCAGTGGGCGGCCGAGGACCAGGAGCTCAACTACCGCCTCCGGCTCCAGGGCCGCCGCATCCGCCTCGACCCGTCGATCCGCTCGCAGTACTTCCCCCGCCAGAGCGTGCGGGCGCTGTGGAAGCAGTACTTCAACTACGGCATGTGCAAGGCCTCGACCCTGAAGAAGCACCGCCGCCTGCCGTCGTGGCGTCCCCTGGCCCCGGCGGCCATGGTCGCCGGCGCCGCCGCCCTCGGCGCCGTCGGGATCGTGACCCGGCGACCCGTGCTCGCCTCGGCGCCGGTGGTCGCCTACGTGGCCGGCGCCGGCATCGTGGCCCTGCGGCTCGCCGCCCAGCCGGGCGTGGCACCCCACCGGGCCCTCGGCGCCCTCTCGATCTGCCACTGGGCTTACGGCCTGGGCTTCTGGGCCGGCGTGGCCCGCATCGTGCGGGGCCGCCCGTTCGACACCCGTCCGAGGAAGGGCCGCTGATGCCGCTGCCGGACCGCAACCGCCTGCGTGAGTACGCCGTGAAGGGCGGCCACCTCGCCGCCCGCCAGCTCGCGGTGGCACCCGAGCAGCAGCGCGCCCGCCGCTTGGCCGCCGAGGCGGCGGACCTCCCGCCGGCGGCCGACGACGCCCCGACGGTGGCGATCCTGTCGCCGCGGGACTGGGCCGTGCACGTGCAGTGGGAGGGTGTGATCGCCCAGGCCTTGCGGCTGCGGGGCGCCCGCGTCGAGTTCCTGACCTGCGGCGGCGGCCTGGAGCGCTGCGACCGAGCCAACACCTGGGAGGGGCCGCCGATGCCGTGCAGCTCCTGCACCCGCTACACCGAGGCGTCGATCGACGCCCACGGCTTCGCCCGCACCTCGCTGCGCGAGGGCTGGGAGGACGACGACCCGGGCGCCTGGCCCGAGATCGACGAGGTCTCGCTCGACGGGCTCCGCGACGTGGTGGACCCCGACGGCCTGCCCCTCGGCCTGCTCACCGAGATCCCGGTGAAGTGGTTCCTCATGCGGGCCTCGACGGGGGACGACCCGCTCGCGCCGTCGACGTGGCGGGCCTTCCTGCGCTCCGCCCGCCGCATCGCCGCCGGCGTCGAGGCCGCCCTCGACCGCATCCAGCCCGACGTGGTCCTGCTCTGCAACGGCCTGTTCCTCTTCGAGGCGGTGGCGTGGGAGCTGTGCCGCCGGCGGGGGATCGACGTGGTGACCTACGAGCGCGGCTTCATCAAGGAGACCCTCGTGTTCCGTCGCGGCGCCCCGGCGTGCCTCACCGAGCTCCACGACCTCTGGCCCCGCTTCGCCGACGTGGCGCTGACGCCCGCCCAGGACGACCGCCTCGACCAGTACCTCGACGCCCGCCGCCACGGCCAGCGCACGATCGACCGCTACTGGCGCGACGCCCGCTTCGACGTACCCGAGCGCCAGGGGAGCGGACGGCTCGTGACCCTGTTCACCAACCTGACGTGGGACTCCGCGGTGATCGGCAAGGAGCTGGCCTACCCGTCGATCGAGGCGTGGATCGTGGCCGCGGTCGACGCCATGGCCGAGCGGCCCGAGCACGAGCTCGTCATCCGCCTCCACCCCGCCGAGGTGAAGCTCCCCGGCAAGTGGACCCGCGAGCCCATGTCCGAGGTGCTGGAGCGGCACTTCCCGACGCTGCCCGCCAACGTCCGGGTGATCGAGCCCGACGACCCCACGAGCTCGTACCCCCTCATGGAGGCCAGCGACCTGGGGCTCGTGTTCACCTCGACCACCGGGCTCGAGCTCGCCCTGGCCGGCGTGCCCGTCATCGTGGCCGGCGAGACGCACTACCGGGACAAGGGCTTCACGATCGACGTGTCGGACCCCGAGGAGTTCGTGGCCGCGCTCGACGCCGCCCTCGACGCACCCGAACGGTTCACGCCGGACGCCGAGCGCGCCCGCCGGTACGCCAACCTCTTCTTCTTCGAGACCCCGGTCCCGAGCCCGGGCGTCGAGGAGCACGTCCTCGGCCTGGCCCGCATCACGGTGGGGCACCTCGACGAGCTCGCCCCCGGCCGAAACGAGGGGGTCGACCGCATCTGCGACGGGATCCTCCACGACGGGGACTTCCTCACCCCCGTCGGGGTGACGTTCCCCGAGCCCGCCACCGAGGTGCCTTTGGCCCTCGCGGTGGGCGCCCGCTGAACGGCCGCTCGCCGATCCTGCGGGCCCGCCCCGCCTACGGGTCCAGCGGCTCGATCTCGACCCTGACCCGGTAGCGGCGCCCGTCGACCTCGTACTCCGCGCCGTAGGGCGGGAACGTCCTGGCCCGGAGCCGGTCGATCAGGGCCAGCTCGTCCGCTCGGGGGTCGAGGCCCTCGAGGTCCGCGAGGCGGTGGACGCTGCCGCCGGGCCCCTGCGGGCGCGGTTCGATGGCGGCGACGTCGGGCCAGACGCGACGGAACAGCTCCTCGGACGCGTCCTCGAGGCGTCGGTACAGCGACTCGGCCGTGTCCTCGGGCCGGGTGGGCACCGCCACCTGCTCGACGATGTCGCCGGCGTCGAGCGCCGGCACCATCACGTGGAGGGTCGCGCCGGCCGGGCTCCCGTCGACGAGCGGCCACACGTTGGGCGCGGCGCCGGCGTTGTGGGGCAGCAGGCCGGGGTGGAGGTTGAGCGCCCGCCAGGAGGGGATCGCGAGCCACGTCGGGGGCACGAGGTGCCCGAACAGGACCGAGACCAGCGCCTCGGGGGCCAGGGCGCGCACCTCGTCCTCGCCGTCCGGCCAGGCCCAGACGGGCACACCGAACGCCGCCGGGTCCTCGAAGGCCCGACGCCGAGGGGGCGCGTGGAGCACGAGGCCGACCAGGTCACCCCGCTCGGCGAGGTAGTGGGCGAGCCGCTCGCCGAGCCGGTTGTTGGCCAGCAGCACGCAGCGCATCAGCCCACGAGGTCCCACGACAGCGGGGTGCCCCGCACCACCGCCGCGGTGGCGCGTCGTCCGAGCACGTCGTCCAGGTGCTTCGGCGCGAGGCCGTGTCCCGGTCGGATGCAGCGGACGTTCTCGCGCGTGAAGGGCTCGCCGGCGGCGACGTCGGCGACGACGAACAGCGAGCGTCGGAACACCCGGCTGGCCTCCTCGCCGGCGGTGGGGCCGTACCGCACCCCGCCGAGCGACGCCTCGGCCTCGCGGACCGCGGCCACGAGCTGCCGCAGCTCGTCGGGCTCGAGGGAGAAGGAGGCGTCGGGGCCGCCGTCGGCCCGAGCGAGGGTGACGTGCTTCTCGATCATGCAGGCGCCGAGGGCCACGCCGGTGACCGCCACGGTCGTGCCCAGCGTGTGGTCGGACAGCCCGACCGGCACGTCCCACCGTGCGGCCATGTCGGCCATCGTGCGCAGGTCCATCTCCTCGGGTGGGGCCGGATAGGCGCTGTTGCAGCGCAGCAGCACGACCCCGCCGGCACCGGCGTCGACGGCGGCACCGACCGCGTCGTCGATCTCGTCCTCGGTGGCCATGCCGGTCGACATCACGAGCGTGCGGCCGGTCGCGGCCGCGACCCGGATGAGCTCGAGGTCCACGAGCTCGAACGAGGCGATCTTGTGGACGAGGGGGTCGTACTCCTCAAGCAGCTCGACCGCGGCGGCGTCGAACGGCGTGGAGAACGGCACGAGGCCGTGGGCCTCGGCGGTGGCGAAGAGGTCGTCGTGCCACTCGTAGGGCGTGGCTGCCTCGCCGTAGAGCTCGTACAGCCTCCGGTCCTCCCACGGGGTGCCGGCCCCGATCCGGAAGGCGTCGGTGTCGGCGTCGATGGTCAGGCTGTCCGGGGTGTAGGTCTGGAACTTGACCGCGTCGGCGCCCGCGTCCGCGGCCATGGCGATTAGTTCCAGGGCGCGCTGCTTGTCGCCGTTGTGGTTGCCCGAGAGCTCGGCGACGATCCAGACGCGGTCGCCCCACGGCGGTGAGCCGGCCACGGTCACGACTCCCGGAGGGCCGCCACGACCCGGTCCGCGCCCCGACCGTCCACGAGCGCCGTCGCCGCCACCGCGAGCCGAGCCCGCAGTGGCGGGTCGGCCAGGAGCCGGCGGGCCAGGGCAATGGTCTCCCCGGGGTCGGTCGGGTCGCGGGGGGTGAGGGCCACGCCGGCCTCGCCGAAGGCCCGGGCGATGGGGGCCTGGTTGTCGTGGAAGGCGATGACGACCGAGGGTACGCCGTGGTGGCACAGCGAGTAGACGGTCGACCCCGCCGCGGTGACGGCCACGTCGGCCCGCGCCAGCAGTGGCCCGGGGTCGGGCACGAAGCCGTGGACGCGGAGCCCCGGGAGCGCCGGCAGCTCGGCGGGCGTCGCGCCGCCGATGACGTCCACCGCGAGGCCCTCGGCCGCGAGGGCGTGCGCCACCTCGGCGACGTGGCGCAGCACGGCGTCGGTCGGCTCACCGCCGACCGCGAGCAGGGCCCGCGTGGGCGGGGCGAGCCGGTCGGCCGCGCGGGTCGGCGCCCGGCGCAGGAGCGCGTACGAGGGCCCGAGCAGCAGCCGGCGCACCCGTCGGTCCCGGTACGGCCCGGCGGTGGCGCCCAGGTTCTGGTCGAGCAGCAGCGCCGCGTCGCCGGCGCCGCCGTGCCCGAAGTCGTCGATGACGAGGACGCCCTCCGTGCGGTGCCGCGGGAGGGCGTGGAACCGGTAGCCGTCGACCACGAGCCAGCCGTCGTCGCTCAGCGACGCGGTCGCCTCGGCGTCCGCCCGCGAGCCCGGGGCCACGTCGAGCACCTCGACCTCGACGGACGCACCCATGCGGTGGGCCGCCGTCGCCGCCGACGCGGTCAGGGCCAGGACGGCCGTGCCGCCCGCCCGCTCCCAGGCCTCGGCGAGCGCCAGACACCGCCCGACGTGGCCCGAGCCGACCCCGTCGCCACCGTCGGCCCGCAGGACCAGGCGGCCGGGCCGGGCCGGTGCGGCGACGACCGGGGCGCCGCTACTTCTCGAAGACGTGGTAGGTGACACGGTCGAAGCCGTCCTCCTTGGTGAGGAAGCCCTCCTCCACCAGGCGGAGCTCCGGGAACAGCTCCCGGTAGATGCGGCCGTAGTCCCGCTTGAAGAGCAGGCCGTCGTAGCCGCGGTAGTTGATCTCGGTGGGCTCGTCGGCGTGGTACTCACCGCAGACGATCCAGCGCCGCGAGGTGCGCACCAGCTCGCTCATGACGAGGGGCAGCACCTCGTCGGGCTGGTGGATGAGCAGGCCGACCGTCAGGGTCAGGTCGAACCAGCCGTCGCGGAACGGGAGCTCGCGGGCGCTGCCCCACGTGGCGTTGACGCCGGGGACGTTGGCCTTCAAGGCCTCGAGCACGGTGGTGTTGACGTCGATGCCCCAGACCTCGTGGACCGGGACGTGGCGGGCGATGTGCACGAGGTTGTCGCCCTGGGTGCAGCCCGCCTCGAGGACCCGGCGGGCGGGGAAGCGGCCCATGAACGCGTCCCAGAAGGCGGCGCGGGCCGCACCCGCGTCGGCGTTGCGCTCCAGGTAGGCGTCGCCGAAGCCGCTGGCCCACAGCGCCTCGTTGCGCAGTGCGGCGGGAAGGTCCTCACGGGTGGCGGTGTCGGTCACGTCGGGCTCCTGGGGTCGGCTCAGCGGTGGGCGAGCTGGCGGTCGAGGCGGTGGTTGACGAAGCGGAGGTCGGGGGCGAGCGTGAGGCGGCGGGGCGGCCCGTCCTGCACGCCGGCGACGGCGAGCACGTCGTGCCAGCCGGCCGCGACGGGGTCGTCCAGGGCGGCGACGATGGTGCGGAGGCGCGCCAGGTCCTCCGCCGTGTCCAGGGTCCAGCGCTCGTGGCCGAGCTGCTCCGCGGTCTCGAGGGAGGCGAGGGCGAACCGGTCCGGGCGGTGGTACAGGAACGGGGTGACGTGCTCGCGCTCGTCCGACCGCACGGCTTCGACGGCCGCGACCCGCAGGACGTGCGCTCGCACGACCTCCACGTCGAGGCCGTCGGGGAACGTGCGCTCGAGCGAGTTGGAGGTGTAGTCCGCGCCGGTGCGCCGGTGCAGCCCGACCGCGGCATCGACCACGAGCGGGTCGATCAGCGGGCAGTCGGCGGTGAGGCGGACCACGTCGTCGGCCGGGAAGCGGTCGAGCGCCACCAGGAAGCGACCGAGGACGTCGGCCTCCGATCCCCGCACCACGGGGACGCCGACACGGGTGGCGAGGTCCGCGACGGGATCGTCGCCGGGCAGGTCGCTCGTGGCGACCACCAGGTGGTCGACGTGGGCCCGGGCCAGGCGGTCGAGCATCAGCTCGAGCACGGGGCGGCCGCCGAGGTCGGCGAGCACCTTCCCGGGCAGCCGGGTGGAGCCCATGCGGGCCTGGACCACGGCGAGGGTCACCCGGGTGCCCGGCACGTGACCGCTACTTGCGTCGCCGGGCGGCAGCCGCCCGGATCTGGTCGGCGAGCCGCAGCGAGGCGACCGCCTCGGTCGCGTCGACCGGCGGGGTGGCCTCGTCTCGCAGCCAGGCGAGGAAGCACTCGCTCTGGCGCTCGTACGAGCAGGCGACGGAGTCGATGGCCGGCTCGACCTCGGCGTCGCCGTCGCGCTCGACCTCGATCACCTCGCGGGCCCAGTCGAGCCGCAGGGTCGCCTCGGTGCCGATGACCTCGATGCCCCGCCGGTAGCGGCGGCTGAGGTAGTCGAGGGAGACCTCGGCCAGCGCGCCGCTCTCGTGATGGAGCAGGGTCTTGACCGTGTCCTCCACGTCGATGTCCAGGTCACCCAACCGGGCCACCTCGGCGCCGAGCACCGAGAAGCGCCCACCGAGCAGCCAGACCAGCAGGTCGAGCTCGTGGATGGCGTCGAGCAGCACCCCGCCGCCGAGCTCCGAGCGCGCCGAGTAGGACTCCCGGTAGTCGACGGTGGGCCGCCAGTCGGGCAGGTAGCTGCCGAACCAGGCCCGCACCGCGGTGATGCGGCCCGCCCGCCCGGCGTGGGCGAGCTCCATGATCCGCTGGACCGGCGGGTGGAACCGCAGGTTGAACCCGACCATGACCCGATCGGAGTCGGGCAGGAGCGCCTCGGTACCGGCCAGGGTGAGGTGGATCGGCTTCTCGATGAGCACCTTGGCCCCGGTGTCGAGGGCGGCGAGGGCCTGCTCGAGGTGGGCGCTGGTTGGGCTGGCCACGACCACGCCGTCGTAGCCCGACAGGTGGTCGAGGTCGAACGGCACGGTGCGGGCGTGGCGCACGGCCTTGGCCCGGGCGGGGGAGGGATCGGCGAGCGACACGTCCGCCCCGGCGGCGTGCAGGTTGCGGGCGTGGCGGCTGCCGATCGAGCCCGCGCCGAGGACGAGGACCGAGGCCTTCTTGCGGAGGAGTCGACTGGGCATCAGACCGGCCGGAACACGGGCTCGACGGGTGGGCCCACCAGACGGGTGGCGACGTCGTCGCCGCTGGCGAGGACCGCCAGCGCCTCGTCGAAGACGGCGACCGTGCGGTCGACGTCGGCGTCGGTGTGGCGGGCGCTGATGAAGAACGAGCCGTTGAAGAGGATGCGGGCCTCGGCGAAGCACTGCTGGACCCAGCTCTTGGTCACCAGGGGAGCGGGACCGGCGAAACCGACGACCGTGCGCTGGGGCTCACCTCCGACGGTGACGAGGTCGTCGAGCCCGTGGCGGGTCACCCGATCGGCCAGGCCCGCCCGGAGGCGGCTGCCGAGGGCCTCGATCCCGGCCAGGACGCGGCCGTCGGCGATGGTGTCGAGCACGGCGGCCGCCGCAGCCAGGGACAGCGCCTCACCGCCGTGGGTGCCGGAGAAGAAGATCTCCTCGAACACGCCCATGACCGCCGCCCGGCCGGCGACCGCGGACACGGGCATGCCGTTGCCGAGGGCCTTGCCGTAGCAGGAGAGGTCGGGCTCGACGCCGTAGCGCTCGCGCGCGCCTCCGGGGGCGAGTCGGAAGCCGGTGATCACCTCGTCGAAGATCGAGACCGCGCCGTGGCGGCGGGTCAGGTCGACCACCGCCTCCAGGTAGCCGGGGTCGGGGACCGTGGCGCCCGACGGCTCCAGCACGACCGCGGCGACGTCGTCCGGGTAGGTCGCGAGCGCCCGCTCGAGGCTGCCCAGGTCGCCGAAGGCGAAGGTGGCGGTCAGGTCGACGACGGCCTTCGGGACGCCGGCGTCCCGGGTGGTGGAGCCGATGTACCAGTCGTGCCAGCCGTGGTAGCCCGCCACGAGGACGCGATCGCGGCCGGTGATGGCCCGGGCGGCCCGCACCGCGGCGCTGACCGCGTCGGAGCCCGACTTGCCGAACCGGACGGCGTCGACGCCGGGGCACAGGGCCACGATCCGCTCCGCGACCTCGACCTCGAGGGGGTGCATCAGCGTGAAGGTGATGCCGTGGTCGAGCTGGCGGCGGATCGCCTGGTCGACCACGGGCTCGGCGTAGCCGAGCAGGACGGGGCCCAGGGCCATCGGGTAGTCGAGCCACTCGTTGCCGTCGACGTCCCAGACGTGGGCGCCCTTGCCCCGCTCGAGGTACAGGGGGTGCGCCCCGCGGACCCACTGGCCCGGGTGCTTGGACATCGTCTGGGTGCCCATCGGGATCACCCGCTCGGCCCGGGCGAACCAGGCCTCCGACTCCGCGAACGTCACGCCACCACCTCCGAGAGCGCCGCCTCGAGCTTGACCACCACCGTGTCCTGCTCGTCCTCGGTCAGGTCCGGGAAGAGCGGGAGCGAGAGCAGGCCGCGGTACACCGCCTCGGTGGCCGGGAAGGCCGCCGGGTCGCCGCCGAACCGGGGGTGGCCGTAGAGGGGCACGTAGTGGACCTGCACCATCACCTCATCGGCACGAAGGGCGTCGTACACATGGGTTCGCGCGGGAACCTGCACGGGGAACAGGTGGTAGGCGTGGCGCCAGCCGACGGGGGCGGCCGGCGGGAGCACGACCGGGAGGTCGGTCAGCAGGTCGCGGTAGCGGTCGGCGAGGTGGTTGCGGCGGGTGACGAAGCGCTCGAGCTTGGCCAGCTGGCTCGTGCCGAGCGCCGCGGCGATGTCCGAGAGGCGGAAGTTGTGGCCCTCCTCGGCGATCTCGTAGGCCCAGCCGCCGAGGTCGGGGCGGGGCACGACGCCGTGGCGGCCGAACCGGCGCAGGGCCGCGGCCAGGTCGTCGTCGTTGGTGGTGACCGCGCCACCCTCGCCGGTGGTCACGACCTTCACCGGGTGGAACGAGAAGCAGCACAGGTCGCTGTGGGCGCAGTTGCCGACCGGCCCGTCGGGCGTCCGGGCGCCGAGGGCGTGGGCGGCGTCCTCGATGACCACCCGGGGTCGGGCGGCCAGGCGCCCGAGGTCGACCGGCAGGCCGGCGTAGTGGACCGCGACCAGGGCCTCGAGGTCGGCCGGCACCGCGTCCGGGTCGAGGTTCAGCGTGGCGGGGTCGATGTCGAGCACCACGGGGGTGGCGCCGACGTAGGTCGCGCAGGCCGCGCTCGCCGCGAAGGTCAGCGCGGGGACGCCGACCCGGTCACCGGCACCCAGGCCGGCGGCGAAGCACGCGGCGTGGAGCGCCGCGGTGCCGCTCGAGAAGGCGACGGCGTGGCGGGCGCCGGTGATCTCGCAGAGCCGCGCCTCGAACTCGTCCACCGCGGGCCCCTGGGTCAGCCAGTCGCCCTTCAGGACCGCGGTGACCGCGGCGATGTCGTCGTCGTCGACCGACTGGCGGCCGTACGGGATCACGTCGCCCGCTCCTGGCTCGTCCCTCGCCGGGCCGCTCGGGCCCCGGCCTCCTCCGTCAGCCTCAACCCACCAGCTCCCGGAGCTCCTCCACGGAGAGCCACTCGGCGTTCGTGGCCGAGGAGTAGGTGAAGTCGTCGTCGAGGGGCTTGCCCTCGAGCCAGCGGGGCTCGTCGGTCCACCACGGGTGCTCGGGCAGCACCACGTAGACGTCCTCGGTCTCGACCGAGTGCCGGCTCTCGTCGCCGGTCAGGAGGATCTCGTGGAGCTTCTCGCCGGGACGGATGCCGGTGACGTCGCGGGGCACGCCCGGCGCGATGGCCTCGGCGAGGTCGGTGACCTTCATCGACGGGATCTTGGGGATGAACACCTCGCCGCCGGCCGCGTGGTCGAGGGCGAACAGCACGAGGTCGACCGCCTGGTCGAGGGTGATCCAGAACCGGGTCATGCGCTCGTCGGTGACGGTCAGGCGACCGGTCTCGGCCTGCTTCTTGAACAGCGGGACGACCGAGCCCCGGGAGCCGACCACGTTCCCGTAGCGCACGCAGGAGAGCACCGTGTCGGAGTGGCTCGCGTAGGCGTTGCCCTGCACCACGATCTTCTCCTCGCAGAGCTTGGTGGCGCCGTAGAGGTTGACCGGGTTCACGGCCTTGTCGGTCGAGAGGGCGACGACCTTGGTGACGCTCGAGTCGATGGCGCAGTCGACGATGTGCTGGCTGCCCAGCACGTTGGTCTGCACCGCTTCGAAGGGGTTGTACTCGCACGCCGGCACCTGCTTCATGGCCGCGGCGTGCACGATCACGTCGGCGCCCTGACAGGCCCGGGCCAGGCGGGTCTTGTTGCGGACGTCGCCGAGCAGGTAGCGGACGTTGCGGTCGCCGTAGCGGGCGAGCATCTCGGACTGCTTCAGCTCGTCCCGGCTGTACACCCGGATGACGGCGTCGGGCCACTCGTCGAGCACCCGCTCGACGAACGCGTTGCCGAAGCTGCCTGTGCCACCGGTGAGGAGGATGGTCGCGCCGGAGAGGTCCATGCCCCTCCATCGGCATGGGCCGTGCGACCTACAGCCCTGGCCCGGACTATCACTTTGGGTGGTCACAGCTGCTCACGCAGCGTGCCCTTTCAGGTGATGTCGAGCATGCGCTGGAGGGCGACGCGGGCCCACTCGGCGGTGTCGGGGTCGACGGTGATGCGGTTGACCACCTCGCCGGCCACCAGCGACTCGAGCACCCACGCGAGGTGGGGGCCGTCGATGCGGAACATGGTCGAGCAGGGGCAGATCAGCGGGTCGAGCGAGACCACGGTCTTGTCGGGCGTCTCGGCGTCGAGGCGCTGGACGAGGTGGATCTCGGTGCCCACGCCGATGGTGGCGCCCACGGGCGCCGCGTCCACGGCGCGGATGATGAAGTCGGTCGACCCGACCGAGTCGGCCAGCTCGCACACGTCGTGGGCGCATTCGGGGTGCACGACGACGAGGCCGTCGGGGTGCTCGGCCCGGAAGGCCTCGACGTGCTCGGGGCGGAAGCGCTGGTGCACCGAGCAGTGGCCCCGCCAGAGCAGGAACGTGGCCTCCTTGCAGTCGGCCTCGCTCAGCCCGCCGAGGTCGAAGCGCGGGTTCCAGACCCGCATGTCGGCCTCGGTGTAGCCCATCTGGTAGCCGGTGTTGCGCCCGAGGTGCTGGTCCGGGAAGAACAGGACCTTGTCGCCCCTGGTCATGGCCCAGTCGAGCACCGCCCGGGCGTTGGTCGAGGTGCACACGGCGCCGCCGTGCTCGCCCACGAACGCCTTCAGGGCCGCCGACGAGTTCATGTAGGTGATGGGGACGAGGCGCTCGACGTCGATGACCCCGCTGAGGGCCTCCCACGCCTCCTCGACCTGGTCGAGGTCGGCCATGTCGGCCATCGAGCAGCCGGCGTTCAGGTCGGGGAGGACGACCTGCTGGTCGTCGGCGGTGAGCACGTCGGCCGACTCGGCCATGAAGTGCACGCCGCAGAACACGATGTACTTGGCCTGCGGGCGCTGCTGGGCGAGCACCGACAGGCGGTACGAGTCGCCCCGGGCGTCACACCACTTCATGACCTCGTCGCGCTGGTAGTGGTGGCCGAGCAGGAAGACCTGGTCGCCCAGGGTGTCCTTGGCCGCGGCGATCCACTCGTCGAGCTGTTCCGGGGTGGCGTCGAGGTAGCGCTCGGGGAGCGGGGTCTGGAGCCTCAGCATGTTGTGGGGGACCTCCTGGAGGGAGCTCCGCTGGATGGGCGGTGGGGGCAGCCTGGTCGCCACGCCACGGGGATGTCGCCCACGGAGCTGATATGTCGCCGGAAGCCAGGCCGGCGTGGTTCCAGTGTACGCCGCCGCCCGCGGCCGTCGTGTCCAATCCGTGTCGGTCGGATGACGCCTGGGTGACCCCGGCCCGACCGGACCGTGACCGGGGTGACACGGGACCGGGTGCGTTTCGGGCGATGATCGGGGGCCATGTCGACGCGGCACCCGGAGCTCTGGCGGCTCCTCGAGATCTTCGGCCTGAGCGGCGTCGCCGTCGCGCAGCCCCTCTACGAGGTCTTCGGCGCCAGCCCCGAGGTGTTCGTCTTCGCCGACGCGACCAGCCGGGACATCGTCGCCTTCGCCCTCGTGCTGCTCCTGGTGCCGCCGGTCGTCCTCTGGGGCGTCGGCGCGCTGGTCGGCCTCATCGCGCCCCGCGCCCGCCAGCCGGTCCACCTGGCCACCCTCGGGCTGCTCACCGCGCTCCTGGCCATGTACGTCGTGAAGCACCTCGGGTGGTCGCCGGGCCTCCTGCTGGTGGCGCTCGGCGTCGGCGCCGCCGCGCTGGTGATCTGGCTCTACCGGACCCGCGACGCCACCCGCACCCTGCTGCACTACCTGGCGGTCGGGCCGGTGCTCTTCCTCGTCAGCTTCCTCGTGCTGTCGCCGGCCGGGGAGCTGCTCCGCCCCGAGAACGCCGAGGCGGCCTCGCTCGACATCCGCCGCCCCGAGGAGCTGCCGCCGGTCGTCATGATCGTCTTCGACGAGTGGCCCCTCACCTCGATCGTCGACACCGACGGCGAGATCGACGCCGACCTCTACCCGAACCTCGCCGCGCTGGCGGGGGACGCGACCTGGTACCGCAACACCACGACGGTCACGAACTCGACCCTGTTCGCCGTGCCGTCCGTCGTCACCGGCCAGCTCCCCGAGGACGGACGCGGCGCCGATGCGCGCTCGCACCCCGAGAACCTGTTCACCCTGCTCGGCGGGGTGTACGACCTCCAGGCGGTCGAGCCCATCACCGCCCTGTGCCCGGCGGCGATCTGCAACGAGCCGAAGCCGCGGCACACCCGGGGTGACGGCGGCGCCGCCGAGCCCTCCCCGCTGAACGCCCTGCTCGACGACGCCGGCAGCGTGTACCGCACGCTCGTCAGCCCGTCGGCCGACCTCGGCGCCGGCACCGACCTCGCCGACCCGGAGACCGCCGCGGCCCAGGCCGACGCCGCCGCGGGCCGCGAGGTCGACCGGGCCCTCGACGACAAGGGCCAGGCGGACATCTACGCCATCTTCGGTCCCCGGCCCGAGGGCCTCGCCGGGCTCCTGAGGTCGATCCAGGCCGACGAGGGACCGACGGTGCACTTCCTGCACCTCCTGTTGCCGCACACGCCTTACTCCCGCCTGCCGACGGGGGAGCAGTACACCGCCGACGAGGGCCTCCGGGAGGTCGCCGACGTGCAGGGCGACGACCCCGCGGGCAACCGCCGCGGCCCGGCCGAGCAGGCCGCCGAGTTCGACCGCCACCGCATGCTGCTGCAGGTCGGCTACCTCGACTCGCTCGTGGGCGACCTGCTCCGCCGCCTGCACCGCTCGGGGCTCTACGACGACGCCATGGTGGTCCTGACCGCCGACCACGGCATCACGTTCGAGGCCGGCGAGTCGGTGCGGGGCCTGGGCCCGGAACCGCCGGCGCCCGAGACCATGGACGACATGGCGTGGGTGCCGCTGCTCATCAAGGCGCCCGGGCAGACCGAGGGCCGCGTCGACGACCGCAACGCCCAGACCATCGACGTGGTGCCGACCATGGCCGACCTCCTCGGCATCGACATCCCCTGGGAGGTCGACGGGGTGTCCCTGGCCGGCGAGCCCCGCAGCACCGACCGCAAGCCCTTCCTCCGCGCCGTGGGCCTGTCGGGCGCCAGCTACGACTTCGAGGACCCGATCGACATCAGCGACCAGGCCACCCTCGAGGACGTGTTCGCCGGCGGCGTCGACACCTACCTGCCCGAGGAGACCCGAGCCTCGCGCTGGTACTCGTTCGGGCCCCGACCCAACCTGCTCGGGCGGCGGGTGGCGAACCTGCGGGCGGGGCCCGTGAGCGAGCTGGGACCCGCCCACGTCGAGACCGGCGGCACCGTCGAGGTGGCCGAGGGTGAGGACTTCCCGGCGCTCGTCGTGGGTCGCGTCAACGGCACCGCGCCCGACGGCACCCGGGTGGCGGTGACCGTGGACGACCGCATCGCCGCCGTGGTGCCGCTGTACACCGACCAGTTCGCGCCGGGCCGGGTGGCGGCGATGCTGCTGCGGTCCACCCTCACCGAAGGCACGCACCAGATCCGGTTCTACGAGGTGACCGAGGGCGACGACCCGGCGCTCCGGCCCATCCCGCTGGGCTGAGCCGGCCGCCGCCGGGCCGGTCGGCCTGTCGGTGGGCGGTCGTAGGCTGGCACCCGTCATGGTGCAGCGACCTCCCGCGGGGACGATCCCCGACGCCCCCGGCTCCTACCAGTTCAAGGACAAGGACGGCCGGGTCATCTACGTGGGCAAGGCCAAGTCCCTGCGGTCGCGCCTGTCGAACTACTTCCAGACCCACCTGCCGGTGCGCACCGCCCAGATGGTGGCGTCGGCCGAGAGCGTCGAGTGGATCCAGGTCGGCAACGACGTCGAGGCGCTCATGCTCGAGTACAGCCTCATCAAGCAGCACCGGCCCCGCTTCAACATCCGCCTGGTCGACGACAAGAGCTACCCCTTCCTCGCCGTGACCGTCGGCGACGAGTGGCCGCGCCCGATGGTCATGCGGGGCGCGAAGCGCAAGGGCGTGCGCTACTTCGGGCCCTACGGGCACGCCTACGCCATCCGCGAGACGCTCGACCTCCTGCTGCGCACGTTCCCGTTGCGGACCTGCTCGGACAACAAGTTCACCCGCCACGAGCGCTCGGGGCGGCCGTGCCTGCTGTTCCACATCGAGAAGTGCAGCGGGCCGTGCGTGGGCGAGGTCACCGAGGAGCACTACCGGGAGCTTGTGGACGAGCTGCTCGACTTCCTCGACGGCGACACCGACACGATCGTCAAGCGCCTCGAGGCCGAGATGCGCGAGGCCGCCGACGAGCTGGCCTTCGAGCGGGCCGCCCGCCTCCGCGACAAGCTCACCAGCGTCCGCAAGGCCATCGAGAAGCAGCAGATGGTGGCCGAGCGCAACGAGGACCTCGACGTCATCGGAATCGCCGACGACGACCTCGAGGCCGCGGTCCAGGTGTTCTACGTGCGCCGGGGCCGGGTGGTGGGCCGCAAGGGCTTCGTGATCGACAAGGTCGAGGACGTCACCCCGCCGGAGCTCGTCGGCAACGTGCTCGAGGGCCTCTACTACGACGAGCCGCCGCTCGGCGTGCCCAAGACGGTGCTCGTCCCCACCGAGCCCGACGAGCCCGACCTCTACCAGCGCTGGCTGTCCGAGGGGCGCGGCTCGGCGGTGTCGATCCGGGTGCCCCAGCGCGGGGACAAGCGGGCGCTGCAGGAGACCGTGACCCGCAACGCGAAGGAGGAGCTCACCCGCCACCGCCTGCGGCGGGCCTCCGACCACAACAGCCGGGCCCGGGCCCTCAACGAGCTCCAGGAGTACCTCGGCCTACCCACCGCCCCGCTGCGGATCGAGTGCTACGACATGAGCCACATCCAGGGCAGCGACTACGTGGGCTCGATGGTGGTGGTCGAGGACGGCCTGCCCAAGAAGAGCGACTACCGCCGCTTCAAGATCCGCGAGGTCGACGGCAACGACGACTTCGCGGCCATGGAGGAGGTGCTGACGCGCCGCCTCAAGGCCTACCTGGACGAGCGGGGCAAGCCGCCCGGAGAACGCCCCAACCGCTTCGCCTACCCGCCGCAACTGCTCGTGGTCGACGGCGGCAAAGGCCAGCTGTCGGTGGCGATCCGGGTGCTCGAGGACCTCGGCCTGGAGGACGAGATCCCGGTGGCGTCGCTGGCCAAGCGCTTCGAGGAGGTCTACGTGCCGGGTGAGTCCGACCCCATCCGCATCCCCCGCCAGTCCGAGGCGCTCTACCTGCTGCAGCGGCTGCGGGACGAGGCCCACCGCTTTGCCATCTCGTACCACCGCGAGCTGCGGGGCAAGCGCATGACCAAGAGCGCCCTCGACGACATCCCCGGCCTCGGCCCCACCCGCAAGAAGCGCCTCGTGAAGGAGCTCGGCGGCGTGGGTGCGGTCAAGCAGGCCGACCTCGACACCCTCCGGGCGCTGCCCTGGCTGCCCGACAAGGTGGCCGACGCCGTGTTCGACAAGCTCCACGCGGCGGGCCGGCGATGAGCGCCGAGGAGCCGGGCAACCTCTGGGAGGAGCACGCCGGCTGGTGGCAGGACGGCTTCACCGCCGGCGCCGACCCCGAGTACGAGGAGCAGATCCTGCCGCTGGCGGCCGAGCACCTGGCCGGCGCGCGGACGGTCCTCGACGTGGGGACGGGGGAGGGCCAGGTGGCCCGCCTCGCGGTCGAGGGTGGCGCCACCCGGGTGATCGGCGTCGACCCCACCTGGGCCCAGGTCGCCGAGGCGTCCCGTCGCCGGGGCGGCCCCGCCTACGCGCGGGCCGGCGCCGACGCCCTGCCGGTGGCCGACCACTCGGTCGACGTCGTCGTCGCGTGCCTCGTGTTCGAGCACATCGAGGCGGTCGACGCCGCCATCGCCGAGGTCGCCCGCGTCCTCGCGCCCGGCGGGCGGTTCCTGTTCTTCCTCAACCACCCGCTGCTGCAGACGCCGAACAGCGGCTGGATCGACGACCAGGTGCTCGACCCGCCCGAGCAGTACTGGCGCATCGGCCCGTACCTCGTCGAGGACGCCACCATCGAGGAGGTGGAGAAGGACGTGTTCATCCCGTTCATCCACCGCCCCCTCAGCCGCTACGTCAACGCGCTCGCG
>WBZL01000477.1_pt1 | contig 44985 bp, 25 predicted proteins | sample 5204291 | NCBI WGS metagenome assembly WBZL01 (sample SAMN12344345, study PRJNA552823) | activated sludge metagenome | biome: Activated sludge suspended growth; feature: Nitrification reactor; material: Wastewater; isolation source: activated sludge from nitrification reactor of wastewater... | reverse complement strand
CTGAAGCAAGCGTCTTTAGCATTGGGATCTGTGGATGGTTCTGTAAGGAGGCAGGGAGGTGGGTCAATAAACCTAAATAGTAAGCACTATGTCCAAATGAAGCCTCCCGCAAGGCCACGGGAGCTTCTGACAGTTTTTCAGAAGCCAGGTGGCGCAAAACGGGATGGAGATCATACCGGCCCTCTTGTTTCTCATAGATTAAGGATTTGTCCAGGAGGGCAAAAAACGCAGGCTTGGGGAGGCCTAATTCGCTTGCGGCAACGCGCGTAAACCCTCCTTGGAAAACGCTCAAACGGGGAAACGCCTCCTGTTCGTCAGGGGTGAGACAACCCCAGGCATGTTCTAGCACCGCGCGCAGGCTGGCATGGCGCGGAGGGTAATTGCGATAAGAAGTTTGTAAATCTGCTATCCGATAGGCCAGGCTTTGCGCGATCTCTTGAGGGGTAGCGCTTCTTACCTGTTCAGACGCCAATTCGAGGGCAAGCGGTAACCCTTCCAACAGTTGACAAATCTTGAAAACCCAGGTTGCATTTTCAAGATCGAGAGAAAAGCGAGGCTGTAGACGGCGGGCACGCTGAATAAATAACTGTACCGCCCCATAATCCGGTATAGATTCGATTTGTTCCGGTTCATGTCCTTCTCGGGGATAATCTAATCCTCGGATTTCAAAACATTCCTCTTCTTGTAAGGCCAGGCGCGTACGGGAAGTTACGAGGATTTTCAAATTCGGGTTCGATAACATTAACTCCGTCAGGAGAGGGGTCTCATTCACAAAGTGCTCGAAGTTGTCCAGGATGAGAAGGAGTTTTTTGCCGTTGAGGGATTGGATCATTTGCGCTTGGGGGGATTCCTGATCTTTAAGGGAGAAGCCTAATTTCTCAAGGATAAGGGGAATGATTTGGGTTCCGTCGGTTAACGCTTCAAAAGCAATAAAATAGAGCCCATCGGGAAAATGAGTTTGGACGGCGAGAGGGTCTTTAGACAGGAGCCGCGCAAGCTCAAGGGCCAGGCGGGTTTTTCCACTTCCGCCCATCCCCAGGAGCGTCAAAAGCCGGCAATCCGAAGCCTGAAGGCGGGTCATGACGTAGTCCAGTTCTTCAGTCCGTCCACAAAAAGTGGTGAGAGGCACAGGCACGCGTGGAGGAAGGGGCCGATGAGGCTTTTGCACCTGGGGTAGGTATTTGCTGACGATGGTTGGTGGTTGAAGAGGTCCGTTTTTGATAGAGAGAGATGTAATTTTCCCCGAGGTGATGGCCTGAACCAAAGCGAGGGTTTCTTGCTGAGGCAAGAGATTAAGTTCGCGTGCCAGGAGTTCCGTACAGGCCTGATATTGAAGCAGCGCCAGTTCGCGTTGGCCATTGAGCGCATACAAATGGATCAATTCCCGGTGAACACGTTCTTGTAAAGGGTCCAGGCTCAACCAACGGAGGCCATATTGAATGGCCTGGGCATAGTCCTTTTCCAGGGTAAAGCCTCTCACGATGTGTTCCATTCCCCTGTGAATTTCCTGGCGCACCTGAACCATATATTGAGCTTGCCATTGATCAAACAGGGCACTGTTGGGCAGGCTAAAGCCCTCCATGAAATCACCTCGCACTAAATCCATGGCTTTAATCTGCAAAGGCAGGCAAGGTTGGAGGCGTTCGTTGTCCAGGGGGTGAGGTGTAGCTTCACCGGCTAACAAGTTATGGAATTGAGTCAGATCACACCAGATTTGGTCTGGCGTTAAGCCTACCGTGTGTCCCACGTATCTCAATGCCTCCTCCCCTATCCCATGCCTTAAGTCTGAGAGGACATGCCGCAGGAGGTCCAAGGCCTCCGCATGGGCTGTCTCAGGCCATAACAAGGTGGCAAGGGTCGCACGCGTCCAGGAATGACCCGTGGCTGCGAGATAAGCCAATAAGGCGAATGATTTTTGACGCTTGAATTTTACGGGAGCGCCCTGCACTTCAAGGTAGGGGGATCCAAGGAGAAAGAGGCGAATGTGGGACAAGTTCTCCTCCCTTTGACACGGTTTTTTTAATCTTTTGACATGCTTTATTAGTCTTTCCAACGCTGAAAACATGGGTTTTGACATGATTTTGACACGCGGGATCATTATACTGAAAGGGTCAAATCTTGTACACAGAAAGATCTTTATACGCCCTGGTACTCTCAGGGGGTCATTTCAACCTTCACATGGGAGAAAAAATGCATCTCAAAACCCAACTCACCCGCACAAGCGCGCGCCTTGGTCGAATCCTGCGGCGGTCTTTGTTAACCCCTGACTCGGTGGGGGTCAAGGCCTTCCATCTCATGGTGGCCCTTTCGATGATCATGCCCAATTTTTTGGGCGTGGCCAGTCTGGTTCAGGCTTCGAGTTCCAGGGAGGCTTCTCCGGTGGAACCCGCGGCTTTACAGGCTGGCTTAACTTTGGAAGAGATATCTCTGCTCGCCCAGACCAACGCCCAGGCATTTTCTGCCCAGGCCACTCCAGAACCCACCGGTCCTATAGAATATCAACAATCAGATGTGGTTGCAGAAGCAGATACCCGTAATTCTAGTGGCGTTGAAGAGCTTAACAAAGAAACTTTTGCGATTACTACCGCGGGTGGAGTGATTGAAGCAAAAGGGGGCGCAATCCAAGTTGAGATTCCTCTCGATGCCTTTACCGAAACCCTTAATATTGAAGTGAGTGAGCCAATAGGGCAGACGCGTCCCTCCTATACGCTGAGTGGAAACCCTTTTCGCCTGACCGCTTTTACACAAGCCAACGGGGAGCCTGTCACCCACTTTCAAACGCCCCTCACCGTTACTGTGACATATACCGAGACTAATCTTGCTGGGCCTGAATCCAGTTTGACACTTTTCTACTATGACCCTGAGTTAATGTCCTGGGTTCCCTTACCTAGTCGTGTTTTTACTGAGACCAATCTTCTTGTCGCACAAACCGATCACTTTTCAGATTTCGATTTAGATGCAAGTAGCTGGCAAGCGAATCAGTTACCTGGCCTGCAAGGTTTTCAAGTGTCCGAGTTCACAGGAGCAGCCTCTTATAGTTATCCGATATGGGTGCCTCCTGGCCCCGGAGGGATGCAACCTAGCTTGGCCCTGAGCTATAACAGCCAAATTGTAGATAGCGCCACCCCCAGCACACAGGCCAGTTGGGTTGGAATGGGTTGGTCATTAGACGTTGGGTATATTGAACGGAATATCAACGGCACAAATGATGTGCTGAATGATGATTCTTTCAATCTGGTTGTCAATGGAGTAAGTAGTCTCCTATTACCTATTAATAATATTGACAACGATGATACGACCATAGATTATCGCACGGCAGACGAGACGTTTTGGCGAGTCCGGTATTATCGGTTGGCTTATGGAGGTGCGCTTAAGGATTCTTGGATTGTTTGGGATAAGGAGGGTAATCAATATACCTTTGGTTATGACGCAACTGGGGGCGATGCAAAGGCGAAATACCCTCGGTTTGAGTGGGAATGGATTGAGGATCCTTCGGATCCTAATGAATGGGTATTGGTATGTGAGAACATTGATAACGACGTTACCTGGAAATGGGTGCTTACAAAAACGGAAAATGTGCATGGTAGTTTTATTACCTACAAACATACCGATGAAGAAAATGATTACAAATGTGATAGTGATGGGGATGGTACTAAAGAAGAATTTGACTACGATGCCGCCTTTTATCCTTCTGAGATAATTTATGCAAACAACCGTTATAAAATTGAGTTTGTAAGAAGCTCCCGCACAGACTTTGAACGCGGTTTAGTTGACGATAATGGGACTAACTTTTTTGAACGCTCTTATCTGGATAAGATCAAGATTTCGCATGATACAACCGGAACTGGGAATTGGACCCCTATTCGGTTATTTGAACTCGAATACAACCAAAATGGTCAAAATGTTTTTCCGACACTGACCTGGTCGGAGGGGGGAAAATTCTTGACGCTTACCAGTATCCAAGAATTTGGGGCGGATAATTCTAAACTCCCGGCTCAAAAATTCGAATATGATGGGGCACATCTCAATCGAGCTTATAACGGTTATGGAGGGTATGTTGATTTCACCTATCAGCGTTGGTTTGAAAACAACCAAATATTTAAAGAAACAGATACCGCTTTAGAGAGCAGAAAGATTGTACAGAATTTTTCGATACCAGCCTTGTGTGAGAATCCAATTGACTATAGTACAGGAGGGTGGAAACTGGTTGGCGGTGGATCAGTTATTTGTAATGGAGATGAACAACTGGAAGTTGAGAATGCAGAAATCTGGAAAGGGGTGCCTGTTCATATGATCCAACCAGGAGGTGTTTACATCTTGCGGACAAATATCGAAACCTCGGCAGTTGGAGATCAGGTCCGTCTGGGGTTGTCGAATGGAACGACAACGTGGTATGACGAATCTCCATATCAAAGCCCTACGACTCCGTCGTTATATGAGTGGATTGTCACTATTCCAAATACGACCACCCATTGGTTGGAAATGCGGATCGATTGTGATGGGATATGTCAGGTTGACGATTTTGTTATGATTATGGCCCCTACCCGCTATCAAGTGACTACCAAAGCACTCTATACAGGTTCAGGTCAATCTTACCAATTTCAAATGTGTTACACCGATAATTTTGAGGCAAACACCCCGGAAAATTGTCGTGATGACCAAACTGCACAGGATACCGGGGCAACAAATCGTCCCGATCTGCGTTTTGAGGACGATGATGGGAATCAGTTCTCTAAAAACTATAGCGAATTTCGGGGCCATCGTATGGTGGTGAGCTATTCTCCCCTCAACCAAACCAAAACGGTGACCACCTTTTGCCAACATGATGACTGCTCCGGGCGGCCAACTCAAGTGGAAGTCTATGATGTTAACGGCAACTTATATTCAAGAACTACAACCGAATATGTTACCCAACGCCTTGACAATGACCCGAATACCAATAATTATGCGCCATTTACCATCGATTGGTCTTACTATTCGTACTTGTTCGTCGTTTGGATTTACACTTCAGCTCAAACCACCCTTACCTGTGATGGGGCGGACCATTGTCTCGAATATAAAACAACTTACCAATATGATGAAACCCTCCAAGGGAGCAATCAATATGGCAACCTGACGGGCACGCTTGCCGCCTATAAGGACGATGGTAATTGGGTTAACTACCGTGCCACAAAAACCTGGTACTACCCTAATGCGGGAGTACCTCATCTGGTTGGCTCACCTGGCACCACCAATACCTATGCCTGCCAAAATGGAACTTGTGCCTATCAAGAATCGGACTTGCTTGCCTCAACTCTCTACGTCTACGATGACAACTTGAATTATTGGACGGCTCCATCGGCTGGTAAATTGACCCATGCCCAAAGCCTGGTGTGCTTTACGGACAGTAATCAGGTCTGTTATGACAGCTACAATCCGAATTATCAAGGAAAGAGTTATAGTGATGTGAAATTTGCATATGATGAATACGGTAACCAAACCCAAGTGACCACCTACAATGGCTATGGCTGGATCAGTCAAGATCTGAGCACCTATACATTTGCTACCAACGATCCTCGTACCACCACCAATATTTACGACACCGACTACAACACCTACCTGGAAGAAGTACGAGGGCCACTATACTCTGCTATCCCATCATTCCCAGCAACCACCTTTGAATACAACAAGAACAAAGCGGTGGTCACAAAAATTACGGATCCAAATGGGAACGACACAACTGCTGATTATGATGGCTTTGGTCGCTTGATTCAGGTGGTTAAAGTATTGGATTCCGTTGTCTCTCCAACCATCAGCATTACCTACAACGACTATAATCAGGATAGCATTTACCCATTCAGCACAACCGCTACCCAAAAAATTGACGATAACAACAATGCCCACATCAGTGTCCAAAAGATTTACGATGGCATGGGGAGAATGATGCAGACGATTTCATTAGGGGTTGTCCTGAAGGATCAATCCTGCTATCCGAATAGTGACAACCAACCCGACAGCTGTAACATCTTTGTGGACTACACCTACAATGATGCCGGACAGCCAGAAACGCAAACGATTCCCTATGCGGTTATTCCTGGCCAAACCCAAACCACCAATCACCCACAAACCGTCACTACCTACGACACAATCGGGCGTGTGATCCATGTGGAAGCCCCGGATGGGACGCCACAAAATTATGAGTACGGAATTGAAGGGCAATTTTCATATTCAAAAGCGTTCAACCCACGCTGGCCTAATGATGAAAATAAAGCAACGACGACATACACCGATATCCGAGGGCGCACCGTGGAAGTGCATACCGCTGAAGACCCATGGACGAAATATACCTATGATGAAGCTGATCGGTTGATCCGGGTCGATCAAATGAAAGCTGATTTTTATCAAGGATCTATTGCCATTCCATACTTTACAACCTTCATTGAATACGATCTCGTCGGACGTAAAATCCATATGGATGACCCTGATATGGGAGAGTGGTATTACAGCTATGATGCACTGGGCAACTTGATAGAGCAAACGGATGCCAACGGGGTTAAAATTGCCTTCACATACGATGATCTCGGCCGGTTGGAAACCAAAACCTACAACACGTCTGCAAGCCCAGAAATAGTCTCCCCGGGGGATGTCAGCTATTTTTATGATGAAGGGGAGGCACTAGCAAATGCGTGGGGACAGCGCACCCACATGGAAGATCAAACTGGAACAACCACCTGGGAATATGATGAACGTGGACGTGTGACCCGCGTGGCAAGAGCTATGGATGTTTCCGACCTTGCCGGTGTGTATGCCTTTGAATATACCTATAACAGTGCCAATCAAGTTGTAACCCTAGAATATCCCGATGGTGAAGTGGTGACAACTGACATTACTGCCAACGGCGTACCTGAGAGTCTCACATCTTCGATTCTGGATCAAAGCCAGACTCCTATTCCTTACGTTAACAGCGCTTATTACGACGTCTTAGGACGCATGACAGACATTCATTTGGGAAATGGTCTGGCGACCACCTATGATTATTATGATTTTAGCGAGAACAATTTGTTTGATGGGCGGTTAAAATCCGTAACAGTAGGTGAAGGGTTGTTAAACCTGACCTATGACGTATACGATGAGGTTGGCAATATCATCCATATCACGGATAGGTCATCTAAGGTGGGGAATTTGAATCCATACCAGCTTTCTTATGAATACGATGCACTGAGTCGTCTAACCCATGCGACGAGCATAGGAGGAAATTTAGATTCAGAACAGAATCCTATTGTGCCGAATGATGATTTCTCTTATTCCTACAATGAAAAAGGCCTGTTACAGACAAAAGAGGGCGACACATTGTCTTATGGCGATGATACCCATCCTCACGCTGCGACCCAACTCGGCAACGGCCCCGACGCCGACACCTACCAATACGACGACAACGGCAACATGATCTTCCGCGAAGAAGACGGGATCGAATACACCCAATCCTGGACCGCCGACAACAAACTCTACCGGGTCGCATGGGATACAGACGCGACCCATCATTACCAAACCACCTTCGTCTACGATGGTGATGGCAACCGGCTGTTGAAGATTGAAGATACACCGGTGAATGGAGGTTCTGAAAGTACCACTCTGTACATTGGGGGGCTGTACGAACAGAAGTTCGAGACGGACGGTCTAAGTGATAACTGGCAACAAGCCTCCTTCCCAGGCGCGGGCATGTTCCTGGTCACGAATTACGGGGCCACGATGGTCAGTTTCACTCCGCCCATTTGGAACTACGGGATGGCCCGGCTGAACCTGGCGTTGCAGGAATTTTTGGACGTTTTCATCCGATGGTCCATACAGGTCCAGGCGAATTGGAATACCTTCTGGGAACGGGCTTGGGATTCGGAAAATCAGCCCATTAGCCAATCCACAAATCCGCAAGAGGGGTGGGAGGCCACGACTCTGGCGGGGATTGCGGCACAGGAATATCAGGTGACTTACACCGGGAACGCTTATCAGGCCCCTAACCGTGCTCATGATGTGCGCACACACTTTGAAAAAGATGGAGCGGTCTCTTGGACAGATCGTACCCCTGACGAAATGGACCAGGCCTGGGAATTAGCCTGGACGCTTATAGGTGTAGGACATGAGACCGAGGTGCAACAAATAGCCGAGCCTGTTCGCGTCCAATCCGCGGAAAATCGGTTTGAATATACTTATCCCGTCGGCGGGACAGCCTCTGGCATGACAGAATGGTATCGCAACACGGTCGATGGGGTAGAACAAGGCTTCACGTTAGCCACACGTCCTCCCGGAGAAGGCCTGTTGGTGATCGAAGGCGCGACGAATTTACAAGTGATCGGAGAGGATCAGGCCGTCTTGATAGAAAATGGCGGCGTGCTTTTGACTTATAGTGGCCTAAAAGCCTGGGATGCCGCAGGTAAAACCCTGGACGCCCACTTAGAAGGGACTGAAAAAGGTCTTCGGATTCTGGTCGCCGATGCAAATGCGATCTATCCCATTACCGTGGATCCACTTGTCCAAAATCCTTCCTGGACTGTTTTGGGAACCCAGACCAACACCCAATTGGGCTTTTCGGTCAGCACGGCGGGCGATGTGAATGGAGATGGTTACTCCGATGTCATCGTCGGCGCGCCGTTTTATGATGGCGGCTTGACGGACGAAGGCGCGGCCTTTGTCTATCTGGGCAGTTCAATCGGGTTAAGTACGACGCCGCATAGGACGATGGAAGGAAATCAGGCCAATGCTTACTTCGGGCGTGCGGTGGCCACCCTTGGAGATGTGAATAAAGATTTACTGGCCGAGGTGGTCGTTGGGGCCGAGGGGTATGATGGCATGGGGGCGGGTTCAACGGACGTTGGGAAGGTTTATGTCTATTATGGCTCAGGAAGCGGGCTTAGTACCTCACCGAGCTGGACCGCGACGGGGACCCAGACCGGGGCCGCTTTTGGGGCCTCGCTGACTTCCCTCGGCGATGTGAATGAGGATGGCTGTGCGGACCTGGCGGTAGGGGCCTATTTATATGACAGTTCACCGAGTGGTCTCGTCTCGAGCAATACCGGGCGCGTTTATGCCTATTACAGCCAATGCACGAACAGCACTGGGTTGAATCCTACGGCAGGCTGGACGGCCGATGGAGAACAGGCCGAGGCCTGGTTCGGGTATGCACTCGCCCTGGCAGGCGATGTTAATGGAGATGGAAATCCCGACCTGATCGTGGGCGCGCCCCTCTTCGGGCAGGACAACGAATTTACAGGGGGCGAAGGGTGGGTCAGTGAAAATGATTTGGGGAAGGTCTATGTTTACCAAAGTACTGGGGCGGATTTACCGCTCACGGACACCTGGCGTAAGACAGGCGATCAGGCGAATGCGCAATTAGGGTTTGCGGTCGGAAGCGCGGGCGACGTGGATGGAGATGGCTTTTCGGACGTGTTAATCGGAGCGCCCTGGTACGACAACGGGCAAACCGACGAAGGCAAGGTCTATCTGTATAAAGGCTCAGCCCTTGGCCTGTCCACCACCGCGCCCTGGACAGTGGAAAGTGATCAGGCAGGGGCTCAACTTGGCGCGGCGGTCAATGCCGCGGGGGATGTGAATGGGGATGGGTATGGTGATTTCTTGATCGGGGCCCCTTCCTATGATGAGGGGCAAACAGATGAAGGGAAAACCTATGTTTACTACGGAACTTCCCAAACGTTGGGGGCGACGGCGGATTGGAGTACCGCGTCCGACCAGGTCGGTGGGCAGATGGGGCGCGCCCTGGCTCCGGCGGGGGATGTGAATGGGGATGGCTTTGCCGATGTGGTGATTGGTACGCCCAACTTCGATGTAGGGCCTTTGACCGATACGGGGCGGGCAGTGGTCTTTTATGGTGGAGGAGATAGCTTAAATGCGACCGCAGATTGGGCGACAGAAAGCAACCAGGCAAGTGCCCAATGGGGCTTTGCCGTAGGTTCCACAGGCGATGTGAATGGTGATGGGTTTGCAGACCTGGTGATTGGCGCGCCTTATTACGATAAAGGCCAAACCAATGAAGGGTATGTCGCGGTCTACTATGGCAGTGCGACGGGTTGGGGCAGTACCCCCTCCTGGACGGCAGAAAGCAACAAGAGCAATGCACTGTTTGGGTCAGCCGTCAACTCAGCAGGCGATTTGAATGGCGATGGGTATGCCGATCTGGTGATTGGCGCCCCCAGCTATGCCAATGGACAGACGAATGAAGGGCGCGTTTATGTGTATTTTGGAAGTCCAACAGGCCTGGACACCGCTCAAATTCCGTGGACGTTCGAAAGCAATCAGGTTGGCGCACAATTGGGCAACGCCGTCAGTACCGCGGGCGATGTGAATGGCGATGGCTTCAGTGATCTGGCCATTGGCGTCTCGCGCTACGATAGCACCCTGGCCGACGTGGGGCAAGTGTTGGTCTTTTATGGGAGCAACGCCGGGCTGAACGCCACCGCGAATTGGACCGTTCAAAGCATCCAGAACACCGCGCTTTTTGGCCATGCGGTCAGTACCGCAGGAGATGTGAACGGCGATGGCTATTCGGATTTGGTGGTCGGTGCGCCGCGTTATGACAACGGGCAAACCGATGAGGGGATGGTCTTTGTTTATTATGGAAGTTTAAATGGATTAAGCACCACCGCCAATTGGACGGGCGAACGCAATCAGGCCAATGCTCAGGTGGGGTATGCCGTAGGCACCGCGGGCGATGTGAACGGGGATAGGTATACCGATCTGGTCGTCGGCGCGCCTTACTTTGATAGTGGGCAGAATGATGAGGGGGTGGTCTTTGTCTATCAGGGAAGTGCCTCCGGGTTGACGACCTTGAGTTGGACTGCTGAACAAAATCAAGCGGCCGCGCGCCTGGGCTGGGCCGTCAGTCCCGCGGGTGATGTGAATGGCGATGGCTATTCTGATCTGGTCGTCGGGGCACCTTTGTACGACGGCGCAGTGACGGATGGAGGCGCGGCCTTTGTCTACGCGGGGTCTGCCCAAGGGTTGGGTGCAACATCCAGTTGGAGTGTCACGCCGCCGGCGCTCGCGGCGCAAGCCAATGCTCAATTGGGGTATGCCGTCAGCACGGCAGGCGATGGGAATGGGGATGGCTATGCCGATCTCATTCTGGGGGCTTATCTGGGAGAGTCCCAACCTGTGGCTACGGTTGATGAAGGTCAGACTTATCTCTATTATGGCAACGGCGGCGCAGGCTTGAGCTTGAACCCGCGCCAGTTGCAGGAAGATGATTCTCTTCTTTCTTCCTTAAGCCTTCTAAAACGCGCTTCGGCAACCGAGTTTCGTCTGAGAATAAATGGCTACACTCCCTTTGGCTGTGGGTGGGTCCGTCTGGAATGGGAAGTGAAGCCGCAGGGGAGCCTCTTCAATGGCACGGGGCTTGGGACCGGGAGTTGGCAAAATACTTGTGGAGGCACTGCCAACCTAAACTTAATGGAAACCCCGGGAAACCTCACGGAATATGCCACCCAACACTGGCGCGCACGCGTGGCCTATCATCCAGCCGACTTCCCCTTCCAACAACACAGCCGCTGGCTCACGATTCCCACGAATGGATGGAACGAAGCCGATTTCCGCACCAATGAGTTGACGGAACCTGTCTCTTCCTTGAGCCTGTCTGGGACGTTGGGAAATAACGGCTGGTATACCTCCTCCGTGCAAATCACCTTGACAGCGACCGACACCCTGCCAGGAAGCGGCGTGGCCTCGCTTGAATATAACACTCAGGAGACTTGTACTCAGTCTGTCGATTTCCAAAAATATACTGGCCCTTTCAATTATGCGGAAGAAGGGACGCGTATGATTTGTTTTCGTGCCACAGATATCGCGGGTAACCTGGAAACTCCCCCGATAACGAGTACGATCAAAATTGATACTGTGCCGCCTATTTCTACGGCCAGTATTACCGGCCTGGACAAAGATAACCGCACGCGGTTTGATCCTGTGTCCGTTTCACTCGGGGCTACCGATCAAAACGGCTCGGGCATTCAACAGTTCAACTACAAGATTGATGGGCAGGGATGGTTTACAGGTACCACCTTTACCGTCTCTGGCGATGGCCCTCATCAGATTGAATATCGAGCACAGGATATGGCCGGCAACTGGGAAATGATTCAATCCACCACCTTTGACATTGATGCGACCGGCCCGCTCCTCGAGAGCCGCAGTCCTGGCCCCTTGACGCTCATCAACGATAACACCCCGACCCTTGCGGTAACGATAGATAACACAGCAGGGGCAGGGGCCACTTCCCTCAACGTAACCATGTATCTGGACGGGTTGGATGTGGGTCCGCTGGCCGTAAGCGAGCTATACACAGGCAGTCCTGAAACATTTGAATTTATCCCTTTGCCCGCGGATGCCCTGGCGGAGGGCACGCATACGGTCTATGTGGTGGCGGAAGATGCGGTCGGGAATCGTCTCGAAACGGTTTGGCAATTTACCGTGGATAGTCACACCTGGGTCGAGGTCACCTCGCCTTTTGAGCATGCGATTCTCAATCGAGAAACGGTAACGCTTACCCTGGCCACTGAACCCGGGCAACTCATGACGGCGAACCTTTCCAATGGCCTGGGGTTGACGGGCACCTATACGACGACGAACGGTCAACTGGCGGTGCCCTGGACTTTGTTGCCCATGACCAACACCCTGACCATTCAAGTTGAAGACCCGGCAGGCAATTCCGCGCAAACCATCCGTACGCTCGTCTATGATACGACCGTTCACGCCGCGCAAATCTACGCCGTGCCCGAGGTGTTTATTCCCCTCCCCGCGCGGCTGGTCGGGGCACCCGTTCCCCCGTCTGAGCGGAAAGTTGCTTTTGTCGCACACGCCACCCCGCGGGGGCCAGGGTATGAAATGACGGCTTGGGAAATCCAAATCTTCGATGGCCAGACCTTGATGCGGACCCTCTCTGCCGAAGAAACCAAATTCTTACCTGCCTCGACCGAAGAGGGCCTTACCTGGACGGTGGCCTGGGATGGCCGGGACCAGAATGGACAACCCGTCGCGTCGCAGGAAAAAACCTATACCTATCAGTTGCAAGTGGAATATCGGCTTGGGCAGGATGGGGTGAGCGAAGTGATCACCTCCGTGCCTGGAACTATCATGGTAGACGGGGTACAACCTGACGCCCCCACCCTGATGAGTATTTCCCCCAGCCTACGGAACGGACAAACCTTGATCTGGTTCCAACACGCGGTCGCCGTTTGGGGTCTTGCGCCTGCGGGCGCGGAATGGATCAACCTGTATTACGTGGAACAGGCACAAGCGGAGAATCTGATTAAAATTCCCGTCCGGGTCTCACCCAATGGGAAATGGCTGACCAACTTACCCCTGGCACAGGGGCAGATTGTGGAAGTTTTCGCCACCGCTGTGGATGCGGCGGGCAACGAAAGTGAGCCTTCCTTATCGTTTGAAGTGGGCTTAAGCGGGGAAGACATTTTTGTCACGCCTTATGCCGAACTATCCGAGATGACGATCGGGCTGGATACCCAGGTGGCCATCACGGCCACGGTGCGGGACACAGGCGCCCCGGTGGCCTGGGTCCAGGTCGATTTACCACTTGGCGAAGGTCCGTCGGGGCTAAATCCCAACCCCAGCCATCCCCATGAATACGTTTACACCTGGCAGAGTCCTGCTTCGGGCACTTTTGAAGGCACGGCCATCTTTGCCTTCCAGGCGCAGGACACCGCGCTCCCACCGGTCTTTGACGAACGGTTCGTGACTCCCTATCTCGACCTGAAACCCCCGTGGATTGCCCTCCATACGCCCGAAGGCCATATCCAGGGCACGGTCGCGCTAACGGTGACCGGGGTGGCGGAACCGTATAGCACCATCGCGGTAGAAGCCCTGCCGGTAGATTGGCAAAACGCGGGCGGGGGCGAAACCCCTGCGCCTGTGCTGAACGGCACGGCCACCAGCGACGAAACTGGCTACTGGCAGGTGACTTTGTATCCTTACAATGGCGGACGGTTCAATCTGACGGCCCAGGCGACCGACCGCGCGGGGAATCTCGGTCCCTTGGTCAGTGCCGAAGTCATCGTGGATACCAGCGGCCCGACGTTGGTCAGTTATGGGGCCACCCATGCCTATCTGGACCCCACTGAAATCTCTTCCGTGCAGTTGTTGGCGGAGTTGACCGACTTGACCGGCGTCAATACGGTAGAGGGCGTGATCTTGGATGTCCCCGCGGAAGGTCAGACGCATGAAGAAGCCTACGTGCGCGACGCTACCGACCCACACCAGTTCACCCTCACGATGGCCGTTCCCGCCACCACGACGGAAGGCCAAAAGGAAGTGGAAATCACCGCGGAAGACTGGCTGGGCAACCTGACCCTGGTCACCGTCCCTGCGTTTATGGTGGATAAAACCAACCCGCGCACCCTCAACCTGACGCTCAACGGGCTTGGGGCCAACCTGTATATCATTCCCAGCACCCAGACGGTCTACCACGGCCCGCTTTCTGTTGGGAATGTCTTAAACGTCTCCCTTACGGTGAACGACGAGAATCCCGCGCTGGCTAACCCCGCGGATGTCGCCGGGGTGGACTATGTCACCTTCCCGGACGTTTTTGCCGCCGGGGACGGGGAACAGGTGACGGCCAATGGGGCGATTGTGGATACACCGATTCAGTTCAATTACACCGCGCCTGGCACCGCGGACCCGGCGGGGAACCCCACCCTCACCGCCACCGACCGCGCCGGGAACCTCTCCCCCCGCCTGCCGGACCTTTCGACATGGTTTACTGTGCTGTGGGATGCCCTGGCCCCCACAATAGGGTCGCTCAACTTGACGATTCAGGCTTTCCAGGATCAACTCCAACACCTCTACAAAGCGGACGCGACGACCCTGTACTATGGCGTCAACCCCCAAGGCCGGGTGCAGGTGCAGAGCGTCATCACCGATGCGGGGGCGGGCGTGAAAAAGGTAACCTTCCCCGCGATGTTAGGCCAGCCTATCTTTGATGTGACCGAGCCGAACGGCGGGAATACCTATGGTCGCCGGGTGGATGTCGTTGCCGCGACTGGGGAAGGGCTGATGACCGTTACCGCCTATGACCGGGTGGGCAATTCCAGTGCCCAAACCTTCCTCCTCTACCAGGATGTCCTTTCCCCCACCGTCACGCTGACGGTAGCCGGGAGTTTTCCAAACTTCGAAGTCGCCTGGGCGATTGAAGAGTCCGGCTCCGGCCTGGCGGCCTACACCGTGCAGGTCTGCACCGACAGCCCCACCAACTGCGAGGACCTCATCTCCAACCCTGGCACGAGCGGCACATATCTCTATGAAGGCGACCCCGAACACACCTACACTTTCCGCGTGTGGGCGAAAGATAATGTAGACAACATCACCACCGAAGAAAGCGGGGCTTCTACCGCCGCAGTCACCAAATACTACCTCTTTGGCGGCCAGCGCGTCGCGATGCGCCAGGGAAGCGCGGTATACTACCTGCATGGTGACCATCTCGGTTCGACTTCCCTCACCACTGACGCCAGCGGAGGCCTTGTGAGCCAGGCGCGCTATACCCCCTTTGGGGAACTGAGTTGGGAGTGGGGAACGAACGGCTCCCCGACAGACTTCGGGTTTACAGGGCAGAGGGCGGAAAGCGGGTTTGGGTTGATGGATTACAATGCGAGATTCTATTCATCTTCTTTAGGCCGTTTCATTAGTGCGGATACCATCGTGCCAGGTGCGGGGAATCCGATGGCCTGGGATCGGTACAGTTATACACAAAATAATCCGCTAAAATATTCCGACCCAAGTGGTCATACTATTTGTAGTGGTAACTACTATGCCCAACAGCACGCGGCCTACTGTAATGATTTCGACGAAGAAATGGGGATCACATGGACAGGGGACTGGAGTGCAAGAAATAAAACTGTTGTCAGGCAAGCTGTGTGGGATGTGGGAACCGCATTAGGAAAAGACATGGAGGTTCAAATGGGAGCCCAAGAAGCCTTTACCTCTATCTATGGAGAAATGGAATTTGAATGGAATACCACAGATGATAGGCTCCGCACAGACAAACAAAACGATAATCCAGCTTGTGAGAATGATTTTACAGGTGATTGTGCAGCAGGCGGAGGTTTTACGGTGGACGCACATCACATTATCTTCGCCTCACTATCCATGCCAACCGTGCCAAGTGGAAACCGCACTGCTGATATGGCCTTCACAAGTGCGAGAAATAATGTCGTACATGAACTTGGGCATGCCTTTGCAAATACTTTTTATTACACAGGTGGAGGATATGATCCGGCGGGTCCGTATTTAAATATACCGGCGGATTTGCAAAACAATGATGGATTTTATCCATCGCCTGAATCAGCCAGCCTCACCTGGAGGCAACATCCCTGCACAGCGGGTGGTGATAATTGTGCCCATGAAACCTTTGCCGACATGTTTTTGGGCTGGACTTACGATAAGTGGGCCGACGATGCTGATGGTGTGGGAGCTATTCGCGATGAATTCATGACTACAAATATGGCCGAGTGGCTGAAATAATTAATCCGTCGAGCGTTAAAGAAAGGAAATGATTATGAAACGGAATAAATGGCTTGGAAGTTTAGTGCTGTTAGCACTACTTTGTGGATGTGTTGTCCCTAATTCTACCTTACCTCCCACTACCCCAACATCGACCTTTATCCCACAGACAGCAACCTATACCAGTGTACCTACATTTGTACTGACCTCTATACCGCCCACACTTAATCCCCTTCCGACTCTCTCTGCCGAGGAGGCAAAAAGCCTGGTTTTCACTCTACTCGAGGACAACGGCGATTGCCAATTACCCTGTCTATGGGGCCTGACACCAGGCAACACAGATAGCCAAGCATTAGGCAAGTTTGTGGCACAGTTCGACAATTTGACCACACCTGATATTTATGTGAGCACTCATGACTTTGAAGATCGAGGAAATTTTTTTGTGAGCTATCGAAAGGATAATATACATATTGACTCACGCTTTGGCTACTTAAAAAATAAGGACGATAAGAATAAGATAGAAATGCTGGTGCTAAATGGGTACGCCATGCAAGAGCGCGGCAAAGACTTGGATTGGTTGAGTCTGGATATAAGCCCTTTGTACGGAGACGCTTCGTTCAATGAGGCATTTAAATACTACCTGCTCCCACAGATGCTTTCCAACTACGGTTCCCCATCACAGGTCTTGATGGCCCCCTTCCCAGATGATCCGGATCGCCCTGACATTGAGTGGCATCCTTTTAGCCTGGTACTTCTGTATCCTGAAAAGGGGATTTTCATCGAATACGTCTCCCCCCGCGAAACAGTTGGCAACAATTATGTCGGCTGCCCCTCCAAAGTAACTGTAAGCCTGGCCGTCTGGGATCCTGAAAGCAACTTGTCTCTAACCGATGTCGTGCAAAAAGCAGGTTCGGAGATTAACGAGTTGAACATAGACTACTTCAAGTCAATAGATCAAGCGACCACGATGACGCTGGAAGAGTTCTTTCAAACTTTCAAGATTCCCGAAAATACCACTTGCCTGGAAACACCAGCGGAGTTATGGCCGGGACCTTAACCATGTGATCTATCATCAGTGCGTCGTCCCCTTCCAATGAAAAACGAGCCGCTGGAAAAATCCAAGCCGCACGCCTTCGTGGGGTAAATGGAAGAAAAAACACACTCCGCGGTTTTGTGGAGTGTGTTTTTTATCTAAACGCCCTCGCCCTCACCGTCCTCCTCACCATCACCCAGGCTACGGCACCGGTATCGCGGCCTAAACCGTCCAGGTCTGCACCGACAGCCCCACCAACTGCCAAGACCTGATTCCCAATCCTGGCACAAGCGGCACACATCTCTATGAAGGCGACCCCGAACACACCTACACTTTCCGTGTGTGGGCGAAAGACCATGTAGACAACGAAACCACTGAAGAACAGACCTTCGGCACCGCCGCCATCACCAAATACTACCTCTTTGGCGGTCAACGCGTGGCGATGCGGGTGGGAACCGGCCCACAAAGTACGGTATACTACCTGCATGGCGACCATCTCGGAAGTGTCAGTATGACGACGAACGCAAACGGAACCATTGCAAGCCAGATGCGCTTTACGCCGTTTGGGGAAGAGTTGACATGGGAGGGGAGTGGGGCGTCAAAGACGGACTTCGGATTCACGGGGCAACGCAACGAAAGTGGCTTTGGGTTGATGGATTACAATGCGAGATTCTACGCCCCATCATTAGGCCGTTTCATTTCTGCTGATGCTATTATTCCCAGCCCAGGGAACCCGATGGCGTGGGATCGTTTCGGATATGTGCAGAATAATCCCCTGAGCCTCATAGACCCGAGTGGACACTTAGTTTGCGGTTCAAATAGTAATATCGCTGAAGGGGATTGTAGTACTCCCACAGAAAATTATTGGGCGAATTTTCCAACTGTAGATGATCTCATTGCAGAATTTGGAGTTACTCTCACAGGAGATTTCACCGAAGCAGATAAAATAGCTATCCTAGAGGGGCTAACAGTTATCGGTGATGCAATCGCAAACATAACAGGTCAGACCAATAGTTATCTGGCATTCCAAAAGGTTTTTGGTCAATTGACTTTTTCGATGTCTGATGGGAAGAAGGATGGAAGCTGGTCCTGCTCTGGCTCAGGGAGCGGTTTTAGTTGTGATCCCGATGCTGGTGGGAAGATAGACGCTCGGTTAGTGGCACATGAACTTGGGCATACTTTAAATGCAATCATTGCCAATAATGATGAAGCAACTCCTTATGATGACCTTTGGGATGCGAGTATTCGAGATAATGATGGTCTTTGGGTGACCGGAATACAGGATAATGGCGCATGGGTAAGGGGATACTCCGGGTATATAAGTGAGGGGGCACCAGACTTATATCACGGGCCAAATGACTGGGACGATGCTGCAACCGGAACAAGAAATGAGGAATTTGCAGATATGTTTATGAATTGGGCCTTTGATTCATTTGACTATAGGCCGGAGGCGAACGGGGCCGGTACGGCTCGCTACAATTGGATGACGACCAATATGTCGGAATGGATTAATCGAGCAGGTAAGTAAAGACCATGAATACCAAATACCTAACGACTAATTTTATGATAGCCATAACGAGCAGTATTATTCTGCTTGGATGTTCAAACGCTACAACAACGCTGACGGCGTCTCCTACTTTAACCGAACTCACAAGTTCGCCCAACCCCACGCTAACCTTAATAACCACTGCCACGCAAACGGCGACCTCTGTACCGTCTCCTACACCCGCCTCTGTTCCACCATCCCCAACTCCTACCATCACTCCAACCTTGCTTCCGACTTTGACAACCGAAGAACGTTTAAACTATACCCAGGAATTGTTTAGAACCAATGCAAACTGCAAGCTTCATTGCTGGTGGGGCATCACTCCGGGAGCGTCAACCTGGTTTGAAGTAGAAACATTTCTCCAATTTATTGGGGCAAGAACCAGTCCACAAATCCTCCATGATGGCAGTGTTTATCACTCAGCCGGGGGTTTTGATCTTGTACTACCGGAAAGTACGATCACTAATCGTTTTGGTTTTCTTGAAAGAGAAGGTTTTATCGAATTGATTTCCATCCGTTCTGAAGGCTATAGCAATCCTGCAGCCTTTCAGGAGCAATGGGCGCTTTTTTCGCCAAAGCAAGTCTTTGAAGATTATGGAGTTCCTTCCAGAGTTTGGCTAGAAAGCAGATCAGGTGGGCCAATAGATGAGGGGAGAATAGCTGGTTACACCCTCTGGGTTTTTTATGATCATCTTGGATTTCTTATTTTATATAATGGCTATGCGGAATACGAACCAATTTACCATTTTTGCCCTCGGTTTGAAAATGGAAAAGACATAAGATTTATTCATATGTATTTGCAGTCGCCAGAAAATCCTGGTTCGGTTGAGGAAACGGCTGGAATTATTGGTTTGGAAATCGAACCCTTTCCAAATGTTCAATCCATAGAGGAGGCTGCCGGTATCAGCACAACTGATTTTTATAATTTATTTATCCAGGAAGATGAAGTAGCGTGCTTTGATACACCCAGGGACATATGGCCTTAGGAAAACCTTTGCCTGAGATAAGAAGCTGAATAGTCAATCGGTTTTAGTCTGAGTTGTGCTGGCTACTTTCCCCATCCGCACAGTTAGCAAGCAAAAAAAGCGGCTGCATTAGTGTAAAAATCGATGTGGCCGCTTTTTGTTTTGGCGATTTTTTCACAAGCTTTCCAGAAATTTCTCTCTTGGGTGATACTTTTTCGGTTGTTCAGGAATCCGAATGACACCCGGAATTAACTCCCAGGCACATTTATTGTTGCCCCTTCTGTGTAATTTTCAGTTTCGCGGGCTGGTCCAAGAATAGCTGTGATGCAAGCCCTTCAGACACGGGGCCCCTAACAGGTTTTGCCTTTCCCCTTTTTCCACAGTGACTGTATCATCCTTAAATTTAGCCGGGATTTTTTGACGAATGCCCTGATGCGGGCGCGCAGTATTGTAATAGGGGGTGTATTCTTTCATCACGTGTCGTAATTGCCGCTCATGAAAGATGAGCATATGATCAAGACCTTCGCGTTTGACACTCCCTACCAAGCGTTCGCAATGTCCATTCGCTTGTGGCGTGTAAAACGGGGTATGGGTAATTTCCGTTCCCACTCCTGCGGCATTTTCTTCAAAGATATCTCCAAATACAGCCTCGTTGTCACATATCAGAAACCGAGGCCCCTCACCCCAAGCACTGATTTCGCGCATCTGCTGCGCCATCCAAGCATCCGTTGGGTTTCGGGTCAGATTGAAATGCTTGATCTGACGGGTTGCCAGATGCATGACCAGCAAGAGATAAATGGGGCGAAAGCGAATATCGTGCATCACGGTAAAGTCACACACGAAAATCTCTTGAGCATGGTTCTTCATAAAAGTCGCCCAGGTCTGTCCTGAGGGATGCCGATCTTTCGGTAGATATTTCTGAATCGTGCGTTTGGCCACTTTAATTCCCAGTTTGAGTAATTCTCCTCGGATGCGCTCTGCTCCCCACAGAGGATTTTCCTCAGCCAATTGGCGGATGAGGGCAATTGTCTCATCAGAAATTCGTGTGGGATGTTGCTTTGTTCCGGTTTTTTGCGTCCAGAAGTGCTTGAACAGCTCATGATGCCAACGCAAGAGGGTTTCCGGTTGGACAATCCGCAGGAGACTTTTCCAATGGGGCAGGAACCGTGCCAGGAAGAGCAGTTTCAATCGGTCGTGCATGGTGATTTTTGGACGAGGGTTTTGTCGGTCCAGAATCATCAGCTGTTGACGGAGAAAGGCGTTTTCGAGCAAGAGGTCGCGGCGCGAGCGCGTCAGATCCAGGATTATTTCTGGTTCTATGTTTCTGGAGATTGGACGCGTAAACTTCCTGAGAGTGCCCAAAATACACCACGCATAGGTTTTGAGGGTGTTAGAAAAATCAGCATAACGGGATGACAACTCCAAAAAGGATGAACCCCGGTCATACGCCCTTTTTTCAGGACTTGTAACCCCAATTGATTAGGTAAAGACAAATGTTTACGAAGAGGAAAGATAATGTAGGGCTATACCTCAGCCATCCCACTCATCCCACCACTCCATTTTATCGATTTCCCGGAGCCTCTGGTTGGTTTCTACCAAATCGAAGGCCTCTGGATCGAAATCCCCCCCCACCCATTCGAGATAAGATGCATGCTCTTCATGTGCAGGGTCGCGGATCGCCTCCAGAAAATTTTCATACCCCCACACGCCGCCTACATCTTCTGGGGGGCAGGCCCGTTTCCCTTTCAGGCAAAGGGGATAGGTCGCGTCTGGATCGGGTGGCAAGATTTTCTCCACTAAAATGAGGTGTTCCCAAGCATCCCCAAAGTCGTATTCGTAAACAAATTTTCTCCCCTCTGCCACAGCGAATTTCGCTAACCTGTATTTGCGTTCATCCACAACGGGTTGCCAATCTTCGTCACTGGGAATACTGTAATACTTCTCATCGATGATGAATTGGTGCAAATGGCTATTTGTCCAACCCATCGCGACCTGAATAATCCGATGGAAATCTAGCAGAGATATTGCCCCTGAAACTAGCAAGCGTCTCCAAATGGGCGGTTTGCTGTCGCGTAAGGTGATTTTGAGTTGATAAACCATATCCTTCGATGATTTTCGGGGAGACATAGGCTGAACGCTCCTTGTAAGCTATTGGGCTTGTGTCATAACCAAAAGGGGAATGCCATTTATTTTGGCGGGCAGAGGACAGGATTGAGTTTATATTTGGACAATGGCTCGCATAAAGCCCCGTACTTTTGAAGCCGCCGCCAAGGCTGATTGCGCGAACGCCACAGACACGGTCACCCCCGGATAGCGCACGGCAACCGCATAACTTTCCAATTCAATCAAGGCTTGGCGTAAACTCTCAAAAGTTTCATCCAAAGGCAGGAGCAGCTCCAACAACGGAATTAATTCATGCCGACGCGGAAAGTTGATTTGATGTTCCTGTAAAACAGCCTTCAAATACTTTTCGGCACACTGTTGAGCGTGAAAACAGGCTCCATCCGTCAAAGGCTCGTCCCCCGCTTCCAGCGCCAGGTGCGCCAGCTTAAAGTCATTTTCAGCTTTTTGCACCCACTCACGCGTCAATTCGTTCATATACGACTTTGCCTTGTTGCGTGATTTCCTGTAAAAAGCCATCTCCCAGCGCCTTGCGTTTTTCAATGGTCTTGGCCGAGCGCACCAAAATATCAATGGAAAAAGGATAGGGCGGAAGCATCTTCCGCATGGCCAACGCGGTTTCTAATTCCCCTTTCGGCGCGTCCATGATCACGAGCAAATCCAAATCGCTCCAGGCGCTGGGCTTTCCATAGGCATAGGAGCCAAACAGAATGATCTTCTCAGGATCATAAGTTGAGGTGATCTGTTCGATGACTGCTCGAATATGTTTGGCAGAAATTTTCTTCAGCTTTTTCGGAGTTTTTAGGGTTTCATGAAGCGTTTCCATGCTCCCATTATACCCGGCTGGCAAAAAAACGCCTAAAAAATATAACTTGAATCTCTTGCCTTCTTACAAGACTTCAGCTAAAATCTTACCAATCACTTATTTGGTGATTTGAACATTCCAATTTGCCCCTTCAGTTTCTTTCTGAAGATACTGTCTGACCGACACAATTCCTGTCCCCCCTAATTTACTTGAAGTTAGGCCGATCCCCGTCGGGACCGCAGAGCGTAACTGCGAAAAGCCCGGTTTCTGATGAACACAGTTCATTGGAAACCGGGCTTTTTGATTCCGGTTTCCCAAAGGAAACCTATGCCAACCGGAAAGTTACCCTCAGACGAAGAGCTTTTGTTTAGCATCGAACTACTCACTATTCCCCAAGTCGCCGAATGGGCGAGGGTGAGCACCAAAACCATTTACCGCTGGATTGACGCCGGAAAAATCCCGGTCGTGAAATTCGGGGAACGCACCTACCGAATTCCTGCCGGGGCGGTGATCGAACAACTGCGGGAGGCGGGATACCAAATTCCCTCAGCCCTGTATCGAAGATAGGCGGAGGTCGGCCATGCCATATCTCTTCGCCCTCATTTTGCTATTAATCGTGCTCATCTTTAGTCTGTCTTCTATGTCCGAAGCGTATGTCGTCGCGAAGCAGGCAGAAGCGGTCGTGGCCGCCAATCATACCGCCCAACTCACTTCTGCGACCAATATCGTGTTGGTGCTTGTCATCGCACTCCTGGTCGTAGGGATTCTCAGCCTGCTTGGGTTCATCCTGTATCTCAAGTTCCGCCAGCCTGACGCGCTCCCCGGACAGGCTCCACGCAAATGGGTGGCCGGGCCAAACGCCAAATGGCAGTTGGCGGAGCCTTCCCACACACGTGCGCCCCTGGAAACCCTGACGGAGTTGCTGGTTCTGCAAATGCTTCAAAACATGCAGGCCTCGCAAACCAAAGCTTTCCCTCATCCTGCTCAACTCACCCAACCAGATGACGAAGAATTTGCCTGGCCAATGGAATAACATGATGAAAAGTGTGGTCCTTTTTCTTTCGGTTTTTGCGGTTGGCCTGTTCTTGCTGAATGCGTGTGTCCCTACCTACCCGATCACCGATAGCGCGGCAGACCCCGCCTTGATCTATTTTGAAGCCGGGTCCAGTCAGGCTACCGCAATCGCGGCCGCGGCGACTGCCCAATACTTCACCGGGCAACTCACCGCCACTTCGGACGCGGAACAGGCGGTCGCCACCACACGCGCCTGGAAAACGACCGCGACCCAACAAGCCGCCCTGCTCACCGCGACGGAACGCACCTGGAGCGCCACCGCCACCGCCGACAGTCTGCAAGCCACCCAGGCCGCCGAGATTTCCGCGACCGCCCAGGCCCTGGCTTTTGAGGCCACCCAACAGGCCCTTCATGCGACGGCCACAAATATGGCCGTCGCGGCGCAAGCGCAGGCCACCGCCCTGTGGGGTGAAAGCGAAAGTGTCCGGCTCGGCGTCGAACGTGAGCAAATGATGAACCAGGTCAAAGCCACGGCCCCCTTCCTGGCCCTGGCGTTATTGCTGGGAGTGATGCTGGTCGCCGCCTGGTATCGCCTGAATGTGATGCTGGTCGCGCGGGATGCGCGCGGGGACGCCAAACTCATGGTCATCCTCAACAAACAATTGGTGTATGACCCCGATCGCAACCCCGCCCCGGTGCTCGCCTACCATACCAAAAACCCTACCCTACCCATTCCCGCCGACCTCGCCACCACCGCCCGCGACCAGATGCTTGATTTAATCTCGCGCGGCCTGCCCGGGCAAGGGGCAATTCCCTGGCAAAAGAAAACCCTGCTGGACAAGATGGTTCCCCGGGCTCCTCTCCCCGCGACGGTCCTGCAACCCATTCAAGTGATTCCCCCCACCCAAGCCCATCCCCTCCTCAGAGATGTAATCCCCGGCATCATGCGGGATGCCCTGGAAGGGGATTTGAACCACCCGGAGGCGCTCGATGAATGAACTTCAAATCTCAAAACGCGAAATGCGTCTGGCCGAAACCGTCTCCCACCAACTCACCGAAGCCTTGAGCCGCCGCAAACTCAAACCGGCGTTTTCGGATTTTTATCTTACGCGGGTTTCCGGGATGACGATGCTGATTGCCGTGCTGGACACGGCTCGAATTGGTGATCATACCCGCTACACCAACCCTGAGTTGTTGCACCAAATTGGCACGGATTTGGGCGGCAAACCGGCCTATCTTTCCAACCACAGCGGGATTCGCTATGTCATTCTGCTGTCGTCCTTACCAAAATTACCGTCCAAGGTAGACCTACCTTGGGAACTTCCTGCGGGAAAACTAGCCCTGGGTGTTCGCTTTACTGGACACCCCCTTTTGATTCCTTGGGAGCGTCTCATGCACCTCGCGGTTTTAGGCAATACAGGTTCGGGAAAATCCGTTTTTCTGCAAGCCCTGGCTTACCAGGCATTGCGCGAGGAAATGCACCTTATGCTCTCTGACCTGGACCAAACGACCTTTAGCCTGTTGGAGGGCCATCCCAACTTAGCCGCCCCCCTGGCCAATACACCCCTGGCCGCGGCGGAACTCATTGAAAAAGCCCTCGCGGAATGCGATCGCCGGGCCGAACTGTATAAGGCCCTCCCTGAACATCCTCAAAAAATAACCGAATACAACCAGGCAGCACCGCACCACGCCTTACCGCCCTTGCCCCGAATGCTCATCGTCTTGGATGAAGCCAGCGCGGTGCTCAACGCCACGGGCGGCGCACGCGGGGCCTTGGGCAAAGCCCTCGCAACCCTGGGGTGGCGGGGCCGCAAATTTGGTCTGCATTTCGTCTTTGCCGCCCAGGAATTCACGAAAGACCTGCTTGGGCCGGTCCGGGACCAAGTGGGTCTCTCCTTATGTTTTCGGGTGCGCAATGGGCAGATGGCCGCCCGGATGGGGTGCCAAGGGGCGGAGCGGATTCCCGAAACGCGCCCAGGCTTAGCCATGAGTGATCGGTATGGCTTGCTCCAGACTTACTACTTGGAACCAACCCAATTAGAAACGGCGCACACGATACCTCTTTTGCACCCTTTGCCCGAAGACGAGCGCGCCTTATTCGCCCGCGCGCGACAAGAAACAGAAGGCCGCCTGACCATCCAATTAATTGTTGGGTGGGGCTTGCAAGAACGCGCCGCGCGCGAATTGCTCACCCGCTGGGAAGGGCGCGGCTGGGTCGCCCGGGACCCCCAACGTAATAACGCCCGGTATCTCACCCCGCAAGGTCTCGCGTTATTAGCCCCTGCCGGGGAAAACTTGTCAAACCGTCCGACGCGTCAAACCCGTCAAACCCCGTCAAACGACCTTCCATAACGGTCAAACACACGTCAAACATCCACATTGGAGCACAAAATGAACGATCCTTCTTATTATTATTTAGGCGAAGACCTGGGCATGGGCGCTAACAAATTGTATGGCCCAGCCGGGGGCTTACAGGTCCTTTCCCAAGTCTCGACGAATGGCACCCAACATTTGATGAATACCATCGGCCTACGCCAAAACCAGCGGCCCCTGGAAGTCAAAACCGAACATGGCACGTTTTTCGTCGGTGAAGGCGCACCGGATTTTGGCCGCCCGGTCGAAAATCTGAGTTTTGAACGCCTGACTGGCACCCCCGAAATGCGGGCCTTATGGTGTGGCTCCCTGACGCGCTTCATCCAGACCTACGGCCCCATTTCCAAACCCATCGTCTTGATGGTCGGGTTGCCCCTGCAAATGCTGTCCGGGGATGGGGCCAAGGAATATGCCAACCAGGTCCGGGGCTGGCTCAAAGGGCCACAAGCCTGGGAAACGGATGGGAAAGTTTATCAGGTCGAAATCGCCGAGGTGAAACTCAATCCTCAGCCCGTGGGGGCGCTGTTTGACTATGTCCTGGACGAGGAGGGGCGGTTTATCCCCGAATATGCGGCCCTGTTCAAACAGGAGATCGGGATTGTCAGCATCGGCTTCAATACCCTGGAATTGATGGTCGTCCGTGACCGCACGCCCGTTGAACGGTTTACGGCTGGGCAAACGACCGGAGTCCGCCGGTTGTTGGACTTGATGAATCCCGCGGGGATGTATTCCCTGGGTGAATTGGATACCGCCCTGCGTGGTGGCCGCCTCGATTTGCGGCAGAGTTTGCCCATCTGGGAGCGGGAACTCAGCGGGGAGATCGAAAAACGGTGGGGGCACGCCCATAAGCGGTTTGCCCGCATTCTCGTAGTCGGCGGCGGTGCGCTCTTGCTCAAAGACAGCCTCCTTCGACAGTTTGAGGGCAAAGCGGTGTGGCCAGATCAGCCGGTTTTATCTATCGCCCGCGGGTTGTACAAAATCTTGTTATGGAAAAAATGAACGCACGCGGACGGCCCCGCCATCTCCAACCCTCGATCCGCATGGTGCTCTCCGGGTGGTTGCACCCGGAAAACGATGCCGATATTCTCCAGTGGTGGCAAGCGATTCCCAAAGGACAGCACATGCGCGCCTTCAAAACGGCTTTACGCAGTGGCGGGCTGGACCTGTCTGGAAAGGAACCCATTCAAACGGAAGAAATGACCGAGGCTTTGGAGGATTTTTTGAGTCACTGGGAGTTATGAATTTCTGGCAAGCAAAAATTAGCGTAGGCTTTTTGCTTGCCAGAAATTTTCCGTGAAAAGACCCAGAGAAAACCCCCTGAGAAAAGCCTGTTAGAAGGATATAGGAACCATAGATTTTCACATGACCAGTTTTCACGCCAAACGACAGGGCCAACAACAAGAAGCCCTGGCTCTTTTACAGAAAAATCAAGTTCGCCTGGACGTGCTCTTGAGTAGTGCGCCTTTGGGAATGACTTCCCAAAGTTGGGCAGAGTTTCAAGCCAATGCGGGGTATCGCCCGGTGTATGCCGCCCTAGAATGGTTGAGCAGTCCCGGGAGCCACCTCTTGCCCTTCCTGGCTCCTGCCCCCATACGCCTGGCTGGGCGGACCGGCCGCCCGCCGACCGGGTATTTACTCACCGAATTCGGCGCAGAGGTATTCAACCTGCTCGATCCAGAACGGCGGCTCCAAGCCCCGAACCTTCGTGACGTGGCCGATTTGCACCATCGGTTTTGCGAATTGGAAATTCTCACGCACGCCAGGCAAGCGCATATGGAAGCCGAGGCGGAAGTTCTGCTCCCATATGGCAAGGGCTACCAAAGCGTACGAGGGGATGTCGTCGTCACCCAGGGGCAAGAAAAGTGGTTCCTTGAGGTAGAACAAGAACTGCCCCGGAATAATCTCCCCCGGGCGGTCGCCAAGTTTGAACACTGGCAACGGTACGCCCAGGCCCATCTCGGCCAGCTTCGGTTGGTGCTGGTATTCAATCTCGCCGATTTAGAGGAGGGTGCCACGGTCGCCAACTGGCAGGAAGCGCGGGCACGGGCAGAAACCACCTTGGGCAATTTGCCGTATGAGGTGACTTATCTGCCCCTGAGCAGTTTGCTGACAGGCCCTTTTCTTGAAGCCCTCACAGCCCATACGGTCCCCCTGGAAGCGTCTGAGCCTCAGGACTCTACCCCCCATGAGGCAATATCCGTCGAAAGCCGGGCAACCCAGCCCCAAGAAATCCCTGTTTGGGTTCGCCCCTTTTTTGGAGACTATCTCACCCACGTCCACGCCTTCGAACAGGCCAGTGAGCCAGAGACCCGATTTTATGCTTTCTTTGCCCTGATGGGGATCATCTATCAGGCCTCCTTCTTTCCCGAAAGCCCGAGCATCCTGTATTCCGTCCATCCCCGGGAGGCTTTATGGCTCCTGCGCCATTATCTGACCTTGCCCCAAAACCAACCCATGTATGGGGAATTACGGGAGGGGCTGGCGTGGATTCAAAAACGGAGTGGGCAAATGGGGTTGATTATGTTTCGAGACGCCATGAGCCGGATGCTCTGGGACGTTTTCATGCGCCATCATGGGTTTAGTCGCGGGGGAAACCTGGGGATTATCTTTCAAATCCCTGACTTTCAAGACAACCGCTCCGACTACTGGGTGGAAATTCGCAGTTACGCCGACCGCCACTTGAAAATCCCATCCTACCGTTTCGACGATCTCAAGGTGGGGTTGAGCTGGGTGTTGTCCAGTTTGTTCATCTACATTGAAGAATTAGGCCTGGGGAAACCCCTGTGGCGGCAGGCTACGGCCAAAGCCCAGAAAGGCTCTAAAGGAAAAAAGAAATGATTTTACAAGCATTTGAAGCTTACCTGCTCACGCAAGAATATGCCGACCTGACCCGGCAGGGATATCTCGCCGATGTCCGCCAGTTCATCACGTGGTTTGAACAATCCATGCGGGAACCTTTTGCCCTGGAAGACCTGACGCCTACCGACTTCCGGAGTTTCCGGCACATGCTTCAGGAGGGGCAACACTGCAAAGCCAGCACCGTCAACCGGAAGCTCGCAGCCCTACACGAACTCGTGCGGTGGGGACAGGCCACAGGCCAACTCGCCCACAATCCCATGGAAAGCGTCAAATCGGTGAAACAAATGCCCACGGGCATCCGCTGGCTGACCAAGCAGGAACAGTTTGCCCTGCAACGGGCATTTGCACGAGATTTACAGCTCTCGCAATTGAAATACCCCAAACGTTGGCTAACTCGTCGCCGGGATGTCTCCCTCGGACAGTTTTTGCTCAACACTGGCTTGCGATTAAATGAAGCGCTTGCCGTAGAGGTGTCGGATTTGGAACTCTCCGCCCGCCGGGGGATGGTGTGGGTGCGCCAGGGGAAAGGGAACAAACAACGGCAGGTGCCGCTCAACCAGGTGGCCCGGGAAGCTGTCCAGGTCTGGCTCGCGGTGCGCCCTGTCTCTTCGTCCCCCTATATGTGGATTACGGTAGAAGGTCCGCCCGAAAAGTTGAGCGGACGGACGGTCCAGCGCATGTTGCAACGATACGCAGAGGAGGCCAAAATCGAAGCTCTGACCCCGCATATCTGCCGCCATACCTTTGCGAAGAATTTAATCAACCAGGGCATCGGGTTGGAAAAGGTCGCGGCGTTGCTTGGCCACGCCAACCTCAATACCACGCGCCTGTACATTACCCCCGATGCCCATGACCTGGAAAATGCGGTGGAAACCCTTGTGCCATAGGCCTTTTTGGGAAACCTTTGATGCTCCATTTTGAGACCCCCCAAGCCCTTTGGCAAGCAATCTGTGCGGAACTACGTCCAAATATGGCTCGGGACAGCTTCGAAAAGTACCTGCGCGCGACACAGGCCTTGTCCCTTGAAAACGCCGTCTTGACCGTCGCAACGGACAATAATTACGCGCGGGAATGGCTCGAAGCCCGCCTCGCCAGCACCATTCGGGCCATCCTGGTCGGCCTTTTGAGCACCAGTCAGCCTGAAGTCCACTTTGTGGTCATGGATTTGTCTCCGACAGAAAAGTCATCATCCCCGGCAAAAACTGGGCAAGAGACTGGGCAAAAGGCCGGGAAAAAGGCCGAGCAAGAGGCCACGCGAGACCCTCGCCCATCCGAAACGATTCAGTCAGCCCTCAACGCGCTCTCCGCCCCACCACCCAGAGGCACCTTCACCGCAGAACCTTTAATTCTGACCAGGTATCAGGAACTCGTCCAACCACATCGGGTCGTGGTCGTGGATGCCTATGCCCTGCGCTTGCTCGAACAGGGAGATGTTTCGGCCAAAGACTTGTCTCTCTGGCTCGGGTTTCATCAGGCGATTTGGAAACACTGGAAAAATGGCCGGGGTATCGTCAAGAATATTTCGCATGAGGAGGTCATCCCCTTTGCCATGATGAGCCGCGCCAGTTATTGGCGGGCGTTAGCCCGGGCGCAACCGGGTCCCAACGGGCGGCGCTTCATCGCAGGGGGCATGGTGGAAATGCTTCCTGAACCCGGCCAGAATCCGATTCACAATCTTCCCAACCGCTATCGAGTCGCAATGACGCCCCGCCTCACCCACCGTGACCTGGCAGTCATTGAAACCCTCCTGGCCAGCGCGGTCGCCCAGACCCCCTCTGCAGATGTAGCTAACCAGGTGGTGCTCACCACCCTCCAGGACCTGGCCACGCGCGAGGTGACGACCTGGTTGGAAGAACCGCTGGCAGAAAGACGCTCCAGCTGGCCTCGGTCGCTTCAAGAGGTTGTCCGTCAGGTGTTGGGCTTACAGAGCGATCTCTCCGAAGCGATGCTTCGGGCATGCGAAACCCTCTACGATCACCTCCTTCGGGCGTTCGGCAAACTGGTCGTGACCCATTATTTTTTGCGAACCGTTGTACCCACCCTGAGTCTCTCCCACGCCCAAACTTGGGCGATCATCGCTCTACGAGATCGGTGTTGGTTTGACTACGAGACAAAAACGCAGACAAAATTTGCGCTCGTCCGCGGAGGCGTCAAAACCCTCGCAAGCTGGGTCGGGGTGAGCCGCCAGGCCGTCCTGATCTGGTTCAACCAGCCTGCCTTTACTCAATTGGTACAAGTGGTTGCGCCAAACCTTATCGACCTGCCGGAAACCTGGGTGCAGGAGGGGACGCTTGTGTTTGAAGTGCAACAGGAAGAACCCCTTCTGGATGAAAAAGATGAATCAGTAGACCTCACGCCCTTGCAAAAAGTGAGACTCCCTGGCGTAAATTATGAGACGGAACCGGTAAATAGTGAGACCCCTCCTGGTAAAAAACGAGACTCCCCTTTGCAAAAAGTGAGACTCGACGCCGTAAAAAGTGAGACTCATTTTAAAGCTACAGATAAACCTCTGCCAAACTTTAACCAATTTCCTAAACCACCCCCCTGGCGTTCTGCGCGCACACCAGACGCGGTTCCGGTGGGGGTGGGGGGCTGGGATTTGGCCTTTCTGTGCGTGTTCAACCGCGTCGCCCCGAAAACCCGCCAGGCTTTACTCGCCGGGGGCATCACTGGGCCGATGCTGGTTTCGTGGGTGTTATATGCCGTCAGCCTACAAGGCCATGGCATCCAACAGCCGTTGGCCTATGCCCTCTCCCGGGTGCTTGAGCAAGCCGAGGGAGCAGGAGGTGCGTATGACATGCTTGCAGCCTTGCCCCCGGCAGAATTGCTGGGAATGGCCGCAGACCCGACCGGGAGCCAGGGCATTCAGGTTTGGCAGAATGTCATGGGGTTGAACTATCAGCGCACGAAAATGCTTCTGGAAATCCTGGCCCTTCCGCCAAAGGACATGTAACCGCGATGGCTCGCTTGATCATCAATTCTCTGGGTGAGTTTCTCTGGCAGTATTTGCCCAAAGCGCAGTGTGAGTCCCTGAAATATCAGGGCTTGGGCGTATATGATTGGTATCATCGGCAGTATGTGACTTGGCCACTGGACGAGAGGCTTGCCCAAGAGGCCTTTGCTTTTGCCCACGCCCATCAAATTCCAGTGCATCTCGAAGGTGATGGCCCGTTAGAAACTTCGGCAGGGTGGGCCTCGCTGTTTTTCCAAAAACGCCTGGCGCTCAGTTGGTCTACCAAACCAATCGAAAACCTGCCCGTGCCGATAAACAATACCCTGACCGCCCTTCAACAGGCTGGGGCCTTGTATGCCGCCCATACGCGCCGGTGCTTCCTAGCCGATCCTGTGGCGGAAGATCGCCGGCGAGCGGCGTTGGGGGCGGTTCATCTCGTGCAGGGGTACCCCTGTTTGTTGATTGCTGAAGAAGGCGAACAAGCGACCTGGCGCAACCTGGTGGAGGAAATTCTTCCCCCGAATTATGCGCTGATCCCGCTTGAAGAAGCCCGCCCTGAGTGCCTCTCCCATGCCCTTGTGATGCTCCCTTACCATCGTCTCGAAAGGGCAAAAGGCTTCCTGGGGTTAGGGTTCCACCCCCATGCCCTCTTGGTGGACGAGGCTGAAAAGCTCAAGCATCCCCAAGCTCGCCGGACCCAGCAGGTCAAATTCCTGGCGCAGAAGGTCCTGTACCGGTATTTGCTCACGGATTTTCCTGTCAATCTGTCTCTGGCAGATTTGCGGGAACCGCTCAGAATCTTAGGCAAAATGGCAGATTTTGCGGATCTGGCTCCCTTTCTGCAAACCTTGTCCCCCGATCCTTTGGACAACCAAGCCCTTTCCACCCCTCTAACCCCATATCAAAGCCAGCTCCACGCCTGTTATTTCCGGCTTCGGCAGACGTGCCTGGTCCGGCGGGCTAACGATCCAGGGCTGAGGATACAGCCCCAATTTCAGGCCATTCCCTTCGGCAAAATCCCCGCTGAGATTCCTATGCCGGGGAATATTCATCCCCTGCATCAGTTGGGATTGGAAAAAATGGTCGAAGCCGCGGCGTGGCTACACGCCTTTTTGCTTAAAACCCAAGGCAAAGTGTTGGTGATCGCCCATCATCATGACGTCGTTGAATATCTCGCACACAGGCTGGTATTACCTGCCATTTATGGGCCGGTGGGGGATACGAAGCGGGAGCAAGTTTGGGAAAAGTTCCGCGAGGATGATGAGTGCCAGGCTTTGATCGTGGCGAGCAAAGCCGCCTTACCCGCTGAATTCCCCCCACTCGAAGCCATCATTTTCGTCGAACTCTTCACGACGCCCGACGATCTGACCGAACTGATGCGGCGTTTGCCAGAGGATGACACCCTCGATCTTATCTTGCTCCATTCCGAAAGTGCTCTGGATTTTTTGGCAGTAGACCGATTGCAAGCGAGGTTATTTGAAGTGGGGGCGGTGTTGGATGGGGAAAGAGAATAAAACGACCTACTTGAATTACAGTGAGTAATATGAATCGACACTTGGGTGGCATATTTACCTTGTTCGTATAAGCTCGCCAATGGAGGTAATTCAGCGAGAAATTGTCGCTTAATTTTCAGTTCTATACTAAAATCATAGGGCATTCAGTAATGGGATTCGATGCACACATTCACACATATTGCCAACGCTCTCCCTGCAGTGGGCAGGTGTCACTCAATTCAGTGAGCGTTTATTCTTTCACTTATGATTACCATATCAAAATTAGATATCGTCCTATATCGCTCAAATGCCAATCTGTGGTGTGCATCAAAGCCAAGTGGGGTAAGCTAGTGTCACAAATAATCATTCAGGAAGGTATTTAAGTTTCTATGACTGATAACATCCAGCCTCCTCGAGCATCAGAGGTTACTAAAAAGTTAAATATTTGGAAAGATCGGCTCCAGGATCTTAGTGGAAGAAACAGCTTATTATATTTTCATCCGAATCGAACAAGTACCCTGGAAATTTTCCACCCTGACCTACCACATATCTTTGAGCAGTTGGTAACCAAAGCCCGGGTCCTGGAGATTCCTATCCCAAAGCCTCGCGTAACCGAGCCAAAGGAGGCAGACCAGGTTTTCCTGCCAGAATATAAGTACGCGCCACATGAACTGGGGGTAAAACAGCCGATAAAACAATTAAGCAGGATCTTATATAATCTTCGTTCCAGAACCCGAACGGCACAAGAAGAACAAGGCATTAATATTCTTTATTTGGTTATGGGGTTTCTGCAATGGTTTGACGCAGTGAATAGCGAGCCAGCAAAAGCTCCTCTAGTCCTCGTCCCCATTAGCCTTGAAAGAACATCTGCTGATCAACCTTATACAATCCAGATCTTTGAAGATGATATCGTGCTCAATCCTTCTCTCGTTGTAAAACTGCGAAATGATTTTCGGATTGAATTACCAGACTTGCCTGAATTGAATAGTTACCTGGAGTTGGAAGCGTATTTCCAAAAAATTTACTCTGTAGTCTCTGGTTTTGGCAATTGGAAAGTTAATCCAGAGGCAGCTATAGGAACTTTCAATTTTCAGAATCTGATCATCATTCAGGATCTTGAAAAGAACGAAGCATTTTTTACCAACCACCCTTTAATTCAGGCAATCAGTGCGGGCAAGTATGAAACGCCCAAGATAGACGTACTCGAAGCAAGTGAACTAGATGATAAAGTAATCCCTGCAGATACCTTTCAAGTTCTTCTTTCAGATTCAAGTCAGCAGGAAGCCATTGAAGCAGCAAAAAGAGGGGTAAATTTAATTATCCAAGGTCCACCAGGAACTGGAAAGAGTCAAACGATTACTAACCTTATCGCTGAATTTCTAGGGCAAGAGAAAAAAGTGTTGTTCGTAAGCCAAAAGGCTGAGGCATTAGAGGTCGTCAAAAGCCGCCTGGAAGAAGTGGAGCTGGATGAGTTCTGTTTAATGATTCACAGCCACCGCCGTAATAAAGTTGATGTAATTCAGGAACTTGGGGCTGCACTTGATAAGGGTGCCGCGGCTCGCCTAGAGCAAGCCCCCTCATTTATTGCTGAACTTGCAACCACACGGAGGCGCCTAAATGAGTATGTTCGCATCTTACATACCCGTGCGCTTAAGCTCGAAACAACACCGTTTGAACTCTACGGATGGCTGGCCAAACTGGAAGCCACCAGGGAACTTCGGTTTTCTATTCCCAACATCAAGGCAGTTACCAAAGCAGAACAAAATCAGTGGGTAGCCGTGATAAGAAAGTTCCAGGAATTTGAAACCTTCATACAAAAGCAGGAAAAAGCTATATGGTATGGAGTCCCTTTAACAGAAATATCGTTAGCACTCTCTGAAAAACTTGAGGATTCTTTTGCACAACTCAAAAACATCATTCAAAGTCTTGACGGTTATGCAGAGGAACTTGCTCTTGTTTATGGCATTGAACCAGTAGGAACATTGCTTGAAATCGGGAATTTGCTCCGAGTTGCGCGAAAATTTTCACCTGAGATTTTAAAAGATCCGAAATTGCCCGAGATTTATCAACAGTTCTCAGATATGTATCGCAATGGATTGCGCTACTTACGGCCAAGTTACTGGCAGGCTCGGAAGATCATCCAACAATATGCTAAACAAAAAAAACTACCAGGATATCAGGTACTATTGGAAGACCTTTCGTACGCAGCCCGGTGGTGGAATAATAAATTAGTAGAGCCAAAACAACTTGAAGAAGGCGAAATTGAAACCACACTCGCCCAGCTTAACCACTTCTCCCAAATGGCGCAGGAAATCCAGAAAATGTTCAAAGATATTTCGAGTAATTTGGGAACTCCCCAGGAGGGGCAGGAGTATCTTGAACATTTTGTGCAAACGCCTATTAATGAATTGGTAAATACACTACAACTCCGCTATGAAAATATTGGTGAACTTGAAACTTGGGCTCGGTTTAACAAACTTGTTCAGGAATGCAAAAAGCTGCAACTGGATGACTTTACCAAACAAGCATCCGAGAACCGAATTCCAGTGCTCGAATGGCCAGATGTTTTTATAAAAAGACTGTATGTATTAGCACTCGATGCCATTACCCTTGAAAATGAGATTCTCCATGAATTTAGTGGTCACTCACATGAAAATATCATCAAAACCTTTCGAGAGTTGGATGAAACCCGAATCCGGTTTGCCAGGCAACAAATTAGCCAAAAAATCAGAAATAGTCGTCCCGATGCGAGTTGGATGAAAACTACTTCAACCGAAACGGCCATCCTGCGTAGAGAAATGAATAAGAAGCGGAGAATAAAACCACTCCGACGGTTGTTCGCCGAAATTCCTGACTTGTTATTAAATTTAAAACCCTGTCTGATGATGAGCCCATATACGGTTAGTCAGTTGCTCAGCCCCGAACTATTTCACTTCGATGTTGTTCTGTTTGATGAGGCATCCCAAATCCCATCCGAATATGCGGTCGCTGGAATAACCAGAGCAACTCAGGTGATTATTGCCGGAGATACCAAGCAGTTACCACCTACCCGGTTCTTCCAAACCATGGAAGTCACTTCAGAAGATGAAGACGAGATTTATGATGAATTTGAAAGCATTTTGAATGAAGCAGATGCGATTGGCATGCCACAAAAGTTATTAAAGTGGCATTACCGTAGTCGAGATGAAGCCCTAATTGCCTTCAGCAACTACCAATTCTACGGAAATAAACTTTACACATTCCCAAACTCGAATACTTCGAACGCACAGACTGGTATTCAATTTAAATTTATTCCCAATGGTATTTACCGCCGAGGACCAGGCGGACAGGATAACTTAATCGAAGCGCGCGAAGTCGTTCAGGGGATTATAGAACACTTCAGCACGCATCCAGAAAAATCTCTCGGAGTTGTAACCTTCAGCCAAGCACAAAAGAGAGCGATTGAGGAAGTCCTGGATCAAACCTTGCTGTTGAATCGCCATCTTCAGACATATTTCGCTACAGATAGCCCCAACCCTTTTTTTGTTAAAAATCTAGAATCAGTGCAGGGGGATGAAAGAGATTATATCTTCTTCAGCATAGGCTATGGCAAGGATGAAAGCGGAAAGTTCCTCATGAACTTTGGGCCGCTTAATCGAAGTGGGGGTGAGCGAAGATTAAATGTTGCCGTCACGCGCGCTCGTTATGGAGTGCGTGTGTATGCTTCTATCCAACCCGAAGACATTGATCTGGATAAAACCGAGAGTCAAGGCGCAAGACTATTGCGCTCCTATCTTGAAGTTGCACGGGATGGGACGAAAGCCGTCTATCGAGATACACGCGTCCATCCGGACCTAGGCTTTGAATCGCCTTTTGAACAATCTGTTTATGAGGCGTTGACTAGAGCGGGTCTCGAAGTTAAGAGTCAAATTGGGGTTTCAGAATATCGGATTGATCTAGCAGTCATAGATCCAAAACAACCGGGACGGTATCTGTTAGGAATTGAATGTGATGGGGCCATGTATCATTCTGCTGCAACGGCGAGAGACCGGGATCGGCTTCGACAACTAGTCTTAGAAGGGCTGGGGTGGAAGATGCATCGTATCTGGTCCCGTGATTGGTTCAAGGATTCCAAGGTGGAAATTAAAAAAGTTTTCAACAGGCTTGCAGCCATTGAAAATGGTTACATCCTTTCTCTGCCGAAAGAAAAGGCTGGAATAATCCTGAAGAAAGATCATCAAATCAATCCCCACGATCTGAATCTAGTAAAGTTTGATGGTTCTAACAAACCTAAAGAAACGACTTCTTATCGGATGGCTAGAATTGCATCTTTTGGGAGCGGAGCCTCCGATTTTTGGTCCGCCTCCGGAAGCCAAATCCAGCGCATATTAACTCAGGTTGTAGAAGTGGAAGGTCCTGTTTCCAATTCTTTGGCTCTCAAGCGTGTAACTGAAGCCTGGAGAATCCAAAGAGTCACGCAAAAGATTGAACAAAAAATTCTCAGCGAAATCGCATTTGCGACAAGTAAAGGCCTCTTCATTCAAAAAGGCGATTTTCTATGGCCGAAAGGTTTAGACACTGTGAATGTTCGTACCCCTATTCCGGGGGAATATAGACGGTCTATCGAGGAGATTCCACTCGAGGAAATTGCAGAAGCGGCTTTTATCTGCGTACAGACAGCATTAAGTCTCGAAAGCGACCATCTATTACAAGAAACGGCTGCGATTTTCGATCTGAAAGTTACCCCTAATTCTCGCGACAGATTAACCTTCGGGATTAAATTATTAGTTCAGGATGGCCGAATAACCTGGCGAGAAAATAAAATCCGACTACCTCAATCCAGATAAATTGGCTGACCATACAGAACACAACGGGGATCCTCCCTCACCTGAATATAGTCTGGCATTATATGAACGCAGTTTTCAAGATCTGAATGAGCAGGGGCAATCAGAGTTCTCTGAAATTGCTGTAATTCTTCGCGTTTCCTTAAAAGATATTCTCAGACGATTTTCCAACCCCAAAACACTTGGGGTTATGACTGTTCTGGTAATTTTAGGTATTTTTTATGCCAGTAACATATCCCAAGTGACTGATAATGGTAGCAAGCCACCACCTACTTCAACAGCTGAGATTACCCCTCTACTAAAATCATCTGGTGATAGTACTTTAAACTATGGCAAAGCTGCCATGACCACTTCTATTCCACCCGCCACCTCCTTACCAACACCAGAAACCACCAGGAACACCTCTTTGATTCCCCGAACGCCGGATAGCCATTCGACTACATCCGGTATTACCGGATGTGTTAATGTCTCTCAACTTAGAATTCGGGCCGGGCCAGGTACTGACACTTCGTTAGCCGATGGCGCAACCTATGGTGACTGCTTTGAATTCATTTACCGCTCTGAACAAAATGATGGTTTTTGGCTTGGATTCAACCACAAGGGAGAATTAGCCTGGGTTAAGGCTCAATTCATCGACCTTCAGGGTGAGCTGGATCAAATTCCAGTTTATTCAAAGTGAAAAAATATTGAGGCCGATAGTTATTGGTTTTGGATAACACTCATCCAATCAGGTTCGCAAAGGTTAGCAATTTTACAAAGCCTCACCCAATTTTGCCATCCGATAAAGAATATTTTGAATTACGCCGCGTTCCAAGGCATCCTTCCAAGCCCCTTCATGGAAGCGCTCACTTCGATCGCAGAAGGTCAGGAGAGTGATGAGTTGCTCCAAGGTTGCGAATTGGATGAATTCTGGGGTTTCTAGCCAATCGCCCGGACGCTTACTGACATACTCTCCACATCCAAAAAACAGGGTTGGCTGGCACATTGGAAAAACTTGAGCACATCCGGCGCATATTCCACCCATGGCATGGTGAAATCCCATCCGGTTGAGGCTCCAGGCCACGTGCTTCTCCAAAAGAGCGTCCGGGCACTTCAAAAGCGGGCAGAAAAGCAAGGAGTTCGTCGATCTGTTCTTTGGTGGGTGATGGCATGTGCATTTCCTGGGGCGCGACTGGTCTCAAGCCTGGCTCAAAATCTGTTTGACCCGCCCAACCAGGCCGTTGGTCAGGCGGACTTTGATGCCGTGGGGGTGGGATGAGGAGTTGGTCAGGATGTCTTTGACAATCCCTTCGGTCAGTTTGCCCGAAGACTGGTCCTGTTTTTGGACAATTTGCACCCGCAATCCGGGGCGAAGGTTACTGCGTTTGGTTCCGTCCATTTATTTACTCATCACCACAATTCCCTCACGCTTCAACTCCTCAAAATGCCTTTCCACCTGCCCCGGCAGTGCTCCTCCCCGGATCAGCACCCCCAACTCCATATTGAGATTCATCGCATACTCCGTCAGGTTCGCACTGGAAATGAGCAGGGTCTGCCCATCGGCAATGGCGGCTTTGGCGTGCAGGGAGCCGTGTTTGCCATCGGGGGAGAGGGCGCGTTTTTCTTTGGGCCAGACATAGAGGTGGGCACACGCGCGGAGTTCGTCTCCCAGAGCCAAGAGCGGGTCAAAGCTGATCTTGTCGGAACTCGCATAGGGGGTTTCGAGGAGGAGGGAAACCGTGACGCCGCGTTGGGCGGCGGCGACGAGGGCGTCCAGAATTGGTTGGGCTTTGTAGACGGCAAAACTGATGATCCAGAGCCGGGTTTGCGCTTCTTGAATGAGTTGGAGTAAGGCCTGATCGGTGCGACGAAGGGGGAGGGTAGGGGTCCGTGGCCCTGTCCACACCAGTTCCAGGGACTGGGCTTCACGGTGTTGGCGGGCGGCGTGGGTGGCGGTCAGGAAGGCCAGGGCCAGCCCGGAGGCGTGGATCTCCGGGTGTTCGGTTTGCCAGAGGTGGATCAGGCTCTCCATTTCGGCCTGGATGGCGGGGTGGGGGAGGGTTGCGATGAACTGGGAAACGTGGGGCGCACCCCTTTCCTGCAGGAAAGGGGTGACCAGCGAGGCGACCAGCGCTTCCGGGAGACGGGCGGCGAGGGTGTAGATTTTTTCGGCAAGTAAGGTAGGCGGCGCGGACATCGTTCCCCCTATTCAAAAAACGCCAGGTCGGTGATTTCCACCGTTTTGACGAGGGTAGACCGGTCGAGGTATTTGTTCCCCCGTTCGCAGGCGGTTTCGGGGGCGAAGAGGCAGGCGTGACAGGCGGCGGCGTGCAAGGTTTGCCCACGCTGGCTGGGCGGGTGTTCGGCGCACAGGGGGTCACTGCCGCAGAGACGGGCGGCTTCAAAGGCCTGGAGCAGATGCCGTTCCAACGTGGCGGTTTCCCCCAGGCTGACCAGCCCGCCTAACGTGCCTTCGCTATCCGGGGCGGCGGTGTAGAGGAGCACTCCCGCCATCGGAGGCCGGTCATCATCGCCAGGATGGGCGTAGATCCGTTCGGCGAGACTGGCGGATGAATAGCCACACTCCAGGGCAAACTGGCGCATGAGGGCGTGGGCAAAGGTGTGCAGGAGGACGTAGCGCATTTCGGGAAAACCCCCGGCGACATCTTCGATGAAGTGGGCTTTCCGCCATTTTTTGTGGCCTTCAAAAAAAGCGTCGGCGCGGGCACGCACGGCCGGTTGGGCGGCCCAGGCTCGGATTTTTTGTTCCTCGAACTGGATAAAAATGCCTTCCCCTCGGACTTCGTTGGCGGGGAGCCAGGTTGGGGTTTGGCGGGCCAGCGGGGCGAGGCCGGTGAGGATCCCCTGGTTAGGGTCGGTCAACTCGCCCACGGCATCCAGGCGGGTGAAGCCCAACATCGCCCGCACTTCCCGCAAGCGCTCGACCAGGACGACCTGTTTGAGCAGATGAGCAAATTTGGGCGGCGGGTCAACGGGACGGAGGCGGAAATCCTTGCTGGTGAGGGCCGGGTCGTAATTGGAAAGCACTTGCCATTCCGGGGTTTTCAAATCCGGGGGCGCGGAGTCCGCGGGGAGGTCGCCCGCCTGCTGTTTGCGGAGGGTTTCAATGGCGGTCCACAGGTCGGTGTTGGGATATTTCATCAAGGCCCCGCTCAACTGGCCGATAGCGCGGAAGGCGGCCAGCACTTCGACCGAAGTCACGGTTTGCAGTTTGGCCCAGTCATCCACGATCAGTTGGGTGAGTTGACCACTCTCCACGGGGATGGCAATCGTGCTTTGCAGAGCGGGGAACCACAAGTTTGACGCCCCTAGAATGATCGTACGCATCAGATTTTCGCAGGGTTCGGAATCAAAATCGCGCAACTGCGGACGGCGGCCTCGGCACTGGGGGAGATTTTCCCGGTTTTCCAGCCCAAAGGCTTCGGCCATGCGGCGTTTTTTCTTGCAGGTCTCACATTGCACTTCCAAATCGCGCGCATCCCCCGAGGCGCTCAATTCAAACAGCCGTAAGATCGGGTCCGCACACACCTGGCCCCGGTGGACAAAGGCGACCCAGGGGAAATCGTCCAGGTGGCCCTTTTCGCAGGCGACGAGGAAACGGGCCGGGACGACTTCGGGAGCTTTCCCCGCGCGGACTTTTTGGCAGTTGGTGTGGCGGTAGGCGGTGCGATCCTGGCGGTAGGGGTCGGTTTTAAGTTCGAATAGCCCGCTTTTCAGGGGGGCCAACAGGCGACATTCCGGGCAGAGCATCCAGCGCGGGAAGGCGGCGACGGGCACCCCGATTTGCGCGGCGCGGGAGAACGGATCGGGGTGATCCTGATCCACGTCAGCGGGGGGAGAGAGCAGTTTCTGGACGTGGGGATAGGTGTAGCGCACGGCTTGCAGGAGCCGGTCTTCGGTGATTTCCCGGACATAGGGCGGCGTGGTGGGCCAGTCGTCCAGCCCGGTGACGATGACGGAGATTTTGGGCAGGTCCACAATGGCCCCGACGCCGTAGGTAAAGAGCAGTTGACTGGGACGGAGATCGCCCACGCGGGGGGTCTCATTCACGCTCATGCCGCACGCTCCTCGGGGGTTTCTTCAGGTTCCCGGTCCATGCCGTAGTTGTTCAAAATGAGGGGGATTTCTGGCTCCACGTCGCGGAGCGAATTGAGCAAGACGAAGTAATCCTCACGGGCACCCTCCGCCGGTTGGAGCAAGGGGCGGGTGCGGCCATCCTTCCGATCCTGGTAGCCTAAGAGGGCGGGCGCGACGGTATTTTGGGCACGGCTCAACCAGTAGTCCAGGCGGATATCTAATTCCCGCTGAAGGTGAGCTTCCACGGCGGTGTCTGCCGTGACGATGCCGCCGCGCCGCCGAATATTGGCTACCGCCTGGGTGACAAACGGGTGGGCACGGGTCAGTTTGCCCGCTTGAGCATTGCCATTGAAATCCTCGCCCAGTAGACGCAGGTACGCGACGAGGACCGCACTCAAGCCCCGGTCCAGCGCCCGAGGGGAAAACGGGGTGACGGACAGGGCTTCGACTTGCTGGTAGAAGGTGGCGTGGTAGTGTTCAAACCGCTCGTAATGGCTTAGGTCGCGCGGGCGAGTCCAGTTGTACACCGTGCAAACCAGGCCCGGGAAAGCGCGCCCGACGCGGCTGGTGGCCTGGATGTATTCGGCGGTGGCCTTGGGTTGGCCCGCGACCACCATCAGCCCCAACCGGCCCACATCCACCCCGACGGAAATCATGTTGGTAGCCAGGACGACATCGTAGGGGACTTTGGAGAAATCTTTGGGGGCGGTTTGGGTAGCAGGATCGAACACCGCTTCGAGGCGGTCGAGCAGGCGGGGGATGTCGGCGGCGTCTTTGCGGGAGGTGAGTTCTTCAATCTGGTAGGGGTTGAGGTAACGCCGGGCCAGGCCGCGGGTGTCCATCCGGCGCAGGCGTTCGCGCAGGGCATCTTCGGTGATGCGGCGCATGCCGCCCAACTCGCGCATGGAGTTGAAATAGCCGACCAGAGTCATCCAGGGGTCGGCGGCGCGGCCATATTTCAGGTAGAGCACTTGCGCGGCGGCCATGTAGGCGGCGTAGACCCGGAGCAAGACCGCTTTGAGCCGGGTGCCGGGGGCGCACACCCCGACGTACAACCGGCCCGGCGTTTTCTCGGTGGAGGGTACGCGGCGGGCGAAGAAGTTGTCTTCGGCGTCCAAGGCAGGCGGGGGGAAGATTTTGACTTCGCGCTGGAAGAGGCTGTACACCTGGTCGCGTGCCCGGCGAATGGTGGCGGTGGAGGCGATCACTTTGGGCAGGACGCGCTGGCCGTTCAAGTCCCACGTGGCGAGTTCGTCCACCGCGGTTTCGTACAGGCCCACCAGCGTGCCGAGCGGGCCGCTGATCAGGTGGAGTTCGTCCTGGATGATCAGGTCCGGGGGGCGTAACCCGGCGAGGGGTTGCGTGCGGACGGCGGGGAGGAACCCCTTTTTGGGGTGGGCGTCGACGTCTTCAATTTCCGGGGTGCGGTAGCCGTGCCGGGGGCAGTAGCCGTTCACCCGTCCGAACAGGGCCTGGGTTTCCCCTTTCCAGGGCATTTGGGCGAATTTGTCCACCGTGGCGATTAACAGGGTGGGCAGGCGGCGGTAGATTTCTTCGTCTACCACCAGGATGGGCAGGCCTTCGCCGGGGGCATTGCGCCGGTTGAAGGCGCAGGCGAGGGCGTTACAATATTGCAAAGTGCGGGCGCGGCCCTGGGCATAGGTTTCTACCTGAATGTCCCGGCCTGGGTTGAGCGGTTCGCTGCACCACGGGCAGTTGGTCAGTTGGGCGGGGGTGCCACTGCCGCCCCGGTACTCGGAGGCGGTGCTTCGCAGGCGTTTGACGGCTTCTTCCGCTTCGTCCGTCCAGTTGGGGGTACTGCGGCGGCCCACCCACAGGCCGATCCGGAAGGGTTCCGGCCCCCATAGCGCTTCGTCTTCCCGGCGGATGATTTCGGTGGCGCAGATCAGGGCGGTGGCGCGTTGAAATTGTTGCAGGGTGAGCAGGCGCAGAGTGTAGCGCATGAGGACGGTCACGCCCGCGTCGCCGGACAAGCCCCCCAGCGTGCCTTGCCGACGGCGAATGGCCATCGCAAACGCGGCAACGCCCAGGTAGGCCTCGGTCTTGCCGCCCCCGGTAGGGAACCAAAGCAGGTCGGCTTTTGCGGCGGTGGGGTGACTGCGGTCGGGATGGGTGGGGTCTACCAGGCCGGGCAGGTTGAGCAGGACGAAGGCGAGTTGGAAGGGACGCCAACTGCGGTTGCGGGGGAGGTCGAAGGTTTCGAGGGGGGCTTTTTCGCCCTGGCGGACGGCGCGGCTGTACAGGGTGTGGACCCGTTGCAGGGCCATCGCCCGGTTGGCAAAGCGGAAGGCTGTGGCGGCCTCGGGGTTGGTGTCGAGCAGGGCGATCCCGTCCTGGATGCGGGCGAGAGTCTCGCGGCAGGCGGCGAGGGCCAGGGTGGCATCGGTGGCGTAGGGGTGCAGGGCGGCGGGTTGGGC
>WBZL01000475.1_pt1 | contig 45011 bp, 40 predicted proteins | sample 5204291 | NCBI WGS metagenome assembly WBZL01 (sample SAMN12344345, study PRJNA552823) | activated sludge metagenome | biome: Activated sludge suspended growth; feature: Nitrification reactor; material: Wastewater; isolation source: activated sludge from nitrification reactor of wastewater... | reverse complement strand
GCCGCGACGGCAATCCCTGAACCTGCGTCGGCGGCTGCGTCACCTCGAGCGGGGGCGGCCCACCGGTATGCGGGCCCCAGGCCGGGGCCTGACGGATGCGCCGTTACCATGTCGCGACCCAACCCTCGCCGGGTGATGCCGCAGGTGCTGCGCGCCGGTGTCACCTGATCGGCCCTGCAATGTCGGTGCGCGGATCCCGAGCCTCGCATGCTCAAGCTCTCGAACCCGCCCCGTGTCTTCGCGGCCGTCAGCCTGCTGATGATCATGGTCATGGTGGTCGCGACGGGCCTGATCCAGACGCCGTTCTTCCGCAGCGCGCTCATCGATCGCGAAGCGGCCATCGTGCGCGACATGGTCGTCGCCCTCACCGATGGGCACGAGGTCTCGCCCGCCGACCTGCAGCACTACACCGACGCGGGGCCGCGTGCGCGTTTCGATCAGGCCTTCGGCACCCTCGTGAAGCTGCCGGGCACGGCGCGCATCAAGGTCTTCAACCGCGACCTCACCATCGCCTGGTCGGACGACCCCGGCCTCGTCGGCACCCAGCGCAGCGCGCACCGCGAGCTGCTGGCGCGCGCGCTCGCCGGCGAGGTGCAGGCCGTCTTCAACGCCGAGGGCAACGCGTTCGACACCAGCGAGCTGGCGCGGCAGGGCCTGGGCACCATCGAGTTCTACGTGCCCATCCTCGCGCGCGGCGCGGGCCCCGCGGCGGCACCGGTCATCGGCGTGCTGTCGCTGTACCGCGACCCTCACGACCTGAACCGGACCATCCGCCAGGGCCTGTACCTGCTGTGGGTGGCCATCGGCACGGGGGGGCTGGTGCTCTTCGTGGTGCTCTACAAGGTCTTCAGCCTCGTCTATCACCGCCAGCAGGCCGCGGAGTCGAACCTCAGCAAGCTGACGAGCGAGCACGAGCGCATCGTGCAGATCGAGAAGATGTCGGCGATGGGCGAGCTGGTCGGCGAGATCGCCCACCAGCTCAACAACCCGTTGGTCGGCGTCATCAACCTGGCCCAGCTGGCGCAGCGCGAGGTGCAGGATCCGACCAGGGTGTCGGAACTGCTCGGCGAGGTGCGCAAGGCGGGCGCCGAGTGTCGCGACATCGTGCAGCGAATCCTGCGCATCAACCAGGTTTCCCGTTCGACGATGCAGTCCACCGACGTGCAGGCGCTGGTGCGCGACACGATCACCTTCTGCCAGCACAGCATCGACCTGCGCCACGGCGTGCACTTCACGGGCCCGGCGGAGAGCATCGTGCTGGATGCGGATCCGGTGCTGCTGCGCCAGGCCTTGTTCAACTTGATCCACAACGCCGTCCTGGCCGCACCCGACGCGCCGGTGCAGGTCGGCCTGACCCGCGCCGATCGCGGCAACCAGGCCGGCATCCGGCTCGCCGTGACCGACGTGGGGCCGGGATTCGACAGCACCGTCGCCGCCCGGCTGTTCAAGCCCTTTTTCACGACGCGACCCACGGGCACCGGCCTCGGGCTGTCCGTGGCCCAGCACATCGCCATGAAGCATGGGGGCGACGTGCAGGCCGAGAACTTGCCGCAAGGCGGCGCCCGGTTCAGCATCTGGCTGCCCACCACCACCCCGCCATGAAGTCCAAGATCCTCCTCGTCGACGACGATCCCTATACGCGGCGCCTGTTCGAGAACCTGTTTCGCGCCGGCACGGTCGACTTGTCGACGGCCACCAACGTGGCCGAAGCACGCCGGGCCTTCGACGGAGGCGACTTCAACCTCGTCATCCTCGACCAGCGCCTGCCCGACGGCAACGGCCTGGACCTCTTTGCGGACATGCGCCAGCTGCGTCCGCGGCAGACGGCGCTGATGATCACCGGACACGCCGACGTGCGCGATGCGATGCGCGCCGTGCGCGACGGCCTGTACGACTACCTGACCAAGCCGTTCGAGAACCTGGAGGAGCTCGAGGCCGTGATCGCCAAGGCGCTGGAGATGGACCGCGCGTACCGCGAGATCGCCGACCTCAAGGAGATGCTCGCCGCCGGCTCCGGCGGGCCGACGCTCATCGGCCACTCGGTGGCCATGGAGCGGCTGCTCGGGCAGTTGCGCCAGGCTGCACCGCTGGACACCACGGTGCTCATCGAAGGCGAGAGCGGCACCGGCAAGGAGGTCATCGCCAAGCTGCTGCATTCGCTCAGCCCGCGTGCGAAGGGCCCGATGAAGGAGCTCAACTGCGGTGCGCTGTCGGAGTCGCTGGTCGAGGCAGCCTTGTTCGGCTACGAGCGCGGCGCCTTCACCGGCGCCGTCAAGACGACCGCGGGCTACTTCGAGGAGGCCGACCAGGGCACCATCCTGCTCGACGAGATCGCCGACATGAGCCCCAAGCTCCAGGTCAGCCTGCTGCGCGTGCTGCAGGAAGGCACCTTCGTCCGACTGGGCAGCACGGTCCAGCGCCCGTCCAACTTCCGGCTGGTCTGCGCCACCAACAAGCCGCTGGAACCCGAGGTGGCGGCCGGCCGGTTCCGGTCCGACCTGTACTACCGCATCAACGTCGTGCCCTTGCGCGTGCCACCGCTGCGGGAGCGGCGCGACGACATCCTGCCGCTGGCGCTGTTCTTCCTGGAGCACTTCAACCGCAAGTTCAACAAGTCCGCCGGCCCGCTGCAGCGCGACGCGATCGCCGCGCTGGAGTCGGCGCAGTGGGTGGGCAACGTGCGCGAGCTCAAGCACACCATCGAGCGGGCCGTGGTCGTCAACGCCGGGGGGCCGGTGGCGGTCGACGACCTGGGACTGCCCGGCAGGACGTCCGACGTGGTCAAGCTCCCGGGCCCGCTGCTGCCGTACCGCGAGGCGCGTCTCCAGTTCGATCGGGCCTACTTCTCCGAGCTGATGCAGGCCGCCGACGGCAACGTGTCGGAGGCCTCCCGCCTGTCGGGCCTGGCGCGGCAGAACATCTACGGCCATCTGGAGCGCACCGAGATCGTCACGAAGTCATGACAGCTGTCATGACGACGTGATGACGGCGGCCGGCGACAGGCGCAACGGCGACAGGCCGCGCCGGTGTCGCGGTGATGGGTCATCGCCCGGTGACGCCAGGCGCCCGGACTGCCACCGGGCGCTGCGGGTCGACTGGCACGCCGCTTGCGGAGACCGTGTGCAGTCCCAGACACCGTCCTGCGGACGGGCTGGCCCAGACCCTCACCTCCGACTGGAAGTCACCATGAAGAACACCCTGATCCTCTCCGCGTCCGCCGCCGCCGTGGCGGCCCTGACCTTGCTGGGTTGCAGTTCGATGTCCGGCGGCTCCGCGTCCGGCGCGGCGGCCAAGAACACGCTGGTGGCCGTGTACACCAGCCGGGCGCCCGACCTGAACGCCGGCGCATCCGACCCGGTGTGGGCCCAGGCGAATCCGGTGACGGCCGAGCTGACGGGTGGAGCCAACTTCGGCGCCAAGCCGGGCGACGCCGGCGAGACCAAGGTCACGCTCAAGGCCGCCTACACCGCCGACATGCTCTACATGCTGATCCAGTACAAGGACCCGACGAATTCGGTGCGCCGCATGCCGTACCAGAAGCAGGCCGACGGCAGCTGGAAGAAGCTGGCCGACCCCGCCGACAAGGGCGGCGACGACAACCTGTACTACGAGGACAAGTGGGCCATGCTGTGGCCGACCAACGAAGCCACTGCCAGGCAGTTCGACAAGGAAGGCTGCGCGATGGCCTGCCACGAGGGACAGGGCAAGCCCTACGGCAACAAGTACACCAACCTGCCCGGCCAGCTGCTGGACATGTGGCACATGAAGGGCGTGCGCACCGCGCCCTGGGGTCTGGTGCACGACCAGTACACCGACCACACGCGGTTCGATGAGAAGACGGCACGCAATGCCGGCCGCAAGGGGGACCCCGGTCCGTCCGAGTACACCGGCATCAACCTGGTCAACGGCAAGCCCCAGTTCATGAGCCGCAGCGGCGTGGCCTCCAACGTGAGCGGGGCCTACTACATCAAGAAGGGCGACGAGGTGCCCTTCGACGACAGCAGGTTCAAGCCCGGCGACGAGGTCGCGTCGATCATCATCAACTCGCAGGCCGGCACCGATGCCGGCGACGTGCGGACAGCCAACAGCTACGCCAACGGCATGCACACCTCCGTGATCAGCCGCAAGCTGGTGACCGGCAGCCCGTTCGACGTGCAGTTCAGCGATCTCGGTGCGCGCTACGGGTTCGGCTTTGCCGCCTTCGACAACGCGCAGGTCCGTCACGCGACGTCCGACGACCCGATGTACCTGAGCTTCGGCAGGAAGTAGGCCCTGGCCGACGGGCTGCGGCCGGCTGCCGCAGCCCGTCGCGCAGCCTGGCCGCACGGGCACGCGCGACGTCGCGTGCCGGCCTTCGGCCCGTCCCGACGGGATGTGCGATGGATGTCTTGGTCGTCTGTGTCGTGTCGCTGGCCGCGTCCGCGCTGACGCTGTTCTCCGGCTTCGGGCTCGGGACGATCCTGGCGCCCACGTTCGCGCTGTTCTTCCCGGTGGCCACCGCGGTGGCCATGGCAGCGGCCGTCCATCTGGCCAGCAACCTGTTCAAGATCGGCCTGGTCGGTCGCGAGGCCGACCGGTCCGTCGTGGTGCGCTTCGGCGTGCCCGCCACGCTGGCGGCGATGGCCGGCGCGACGGTGCTGGCCGCCTTGTCGACCCTGGTGCCCGTGCACGCCTACGAGTTGATGGGACGGACCCGCGAGGTCACCCCGGTCAAGGCCTCGATCGGCGTGGTGATCGCGGTGTTCGCACTGCTGGAGCTGTCGCCGGCGTTCGCGAGGCTCGCCGTCCCGCGACGCTGGCTCCCGCTGGGTGGCGTGCTCTCCGGCTTCTTCGGTGGCCTGTCCGGCAACCAGGGCGCGCTGCGCTCGGCCTTTCTGGTCAAGGCCGGGCTGTCCAAGGAGTCCTACGTCGGCACCAGCGCGGTGTGCGCCGTGATGGTCGATGTCGCGAGGCTGGCCGTCTACGGCGTATCGATACCCGCCATCTGGTTCGATCAACTCCGTGGCCATGCCGGCCAGATGGTGCTGGCGGCCATGCTGTCGGCCTTCGTCGGCGCCCTGCTCGGCAAACGCTGGCTCCACAAGGTCACGCTGCGCACGGTGGAACTGGTGGTGGCCGTGGCCATGGCGCTGGTCGGCGTCGCGCTGGCGAGCGGCCTGGCCTGAGCTGCGCACGTGCGTCGGCTCCGACCGGGCGACCCGCCCAATCCCCAGCAGCTCCGCGATCGCAGGGCCGTCCGCAGGGACGGTCCTGCGTCCAGCCTCAGCCTTGCAGGCCGCGCCCTCGCAGAGCTCGGGCCCTTCGGCAGGCGCAGAACCGTCCGCAGGTACGGTCCTGCATCCAGCCTCAGCGCACCAGCCGATAGAACACGTTGTGCACCGTGGTGCCCACACGCGTCTCGAACTTGTTGTCGCCCACCTTGTACATCGTGTAGCACTGGTCGGCCACGCGGCCGTCGGGGTAGGTGAACTTCGAGCAGAACTCGTTGCCCACCACCTGGCCCTGGCCAAGCACCGTGAAGGGGTGGCCTTGATCCGGGCAGTCGACGGACTGGCGCCGGCCGTCGACCCGGCTGCGGATCATGAAGAAGCAGCCTCTGGTCGTGACGCCGGCGATCGCGAAGCCGTCCTGGTCCATCCATCGCTGGATCTCGGGACCGGACACCTGGCCCGGCGCGAGCGCGGCGGTCTGTGCCGTCGCGACACCTCCTGCCATGGCGATGGCCAGCGGCCACGCCACCATCCACGCTGCTGCGTTCCGGAACCTGGCACTCATGCGATCCTCCAATCACCTTGCCACGTGACGAGGCCAGTGTGGCTGCGGCCATCTGTGGCGGTGATGAGTCGGCGCAACACGCGACCGCGATGCCACGCCCGGCCTGGCGGCCGCGCAGGCGGGTCAGGAGGACTTGGCCGGGCGGCCGGGCGGCTGGGCGCCTCAGCGCCGCAGCGGATTCAACCCGCACCAGCGCGCGATGAACAGCGCCAGCACCGCGGTCACCTGCTGCAGGCTGTCGATCGACACCCACTCGTCCACGCCGTGGATGTTGGCGCCGCGCGGGCCGTAGCAGGTGCTGGGAATCTGGCCGTAGAGGTGGAAGAAGCGCACGTCGGTGGTGGCCGTGCTGGCGCGTGTGCCGCAGGGCTGGCCGGTGATGTCGGCATGGGCCTGCATCAGCTGCTGCATCACCGGCTGCTGCAGGTCCACCACCAGACCCTCGGCCTGGAAGCCCTGGTAGGCGATGTCGACCTTGACGCTCGCGCGCGCCGGGTGCGCGGCATGGGCCTCGCGCACCAGCTGTTCGATCTCGGCGCGCACCTCGGCCGGGCTGCGGCCGGGGTAGAAGCCCAGGCGCATGTCGACGCGGCAATGCGTGGGCACCGACGAGGTCCACTCGCCGCCGCTGATGCGGCCGAGATTGAAGTTGATCGGGTGCTCGTGCGCGCAGTACACCGGGTGGCGCTTGTCGGGCCGGTTCCACGCGGCCTCGCGCTCGCGCAGCTTCTCGACCAGGAACTGCGCGAAGTCGATCGCGCCGATGCCGGTGTGCGCGACGGCGGCGTGCACCGGCACGCCGTAGACGTCCAGCGTCATCCACATCACGCCCATCTGCGCGCTCATCAGCTCGTCGCCCGGCTCGGGGATGATCGCGGCGTCGGCGGTGTAGCCGGCCACCAGGCAGGCCAGCGCCCCGTTGCCGGTGCACTCCTCCTCGATCACGCTCTGCAGCGTCACCGGCGCCGCCGGTTCGTAGCCCAGGCGCTGCAGGGCCTGGAAGGCCAGCGTGTAGGCCACCAGGCCGGCCTTCATGTCGTTGGCCCCGCGCCCGTATAGCTTGTCGCCGTCGATCCAGGGCTCGAAGGGCGGGCGCGTCCACAGCCGCTCGGCGCCCACCGGCACCACGTCGATGTGGCCGTTGAGGATCAGCGAGCGGCCGCGCACCGCACCCTGGGGCCGGTGCACGCCGATGACGTTGCGGCGCCCCTGGTACGACACGATCGACGGCGAGTAGCCCGGGTGGTCGCGCAGCGCCGCCTCGTCGACGACCAGCTCGCGCACGTCGAGTCCCAGTTGCGTGAAGCGTTGATGCATCAGCGCCTGGGCGGAGGCCTCCTGGCCCAGCAGCGAGGGCTCGCGCACCAGCGCCTGCAGGAAGCCGACGGCCTCGTCGCGCTGCGCGGCCACCGCCTGCAGGATCTGCTGGTCGCCGACGGGGCAGGGGTTGACAGTGTCCATGAGGGGGCTCCAGCGCGGCCCTCCGCGCGGGGCCGGACCCCGATGCTACGCGGCAGGCGTCCGTGCAAGCACACGCCCGACGATGCGCTGGCGCTTGCCGCTGCGCTGCGGCGCCGGCGCCGGCATCTCGTGCGTGGTCACGCGAACCGGCAGCGCGCCCTGGTCCGCGGCGAAGGCGGCCAGCGCCTCGCGGCAGCGGCGGCGCAGCGCGAGGCCATGGCCGGCCCGCGGCCCGAGCCCCAGCTGCAGCCAGCGCGGGCTGCGCTGCACGAGCTGGAAGTCGAACACGCCCAGCTGCTCTTCCAGCACCACGGTCAGGGCCAGCGGCAGCAGGCGCACGCTGCGGCCGTCGCGGCCGGGCACCTCGAAGGCGTCGTCGGCACGCCCCTGCACCTGCACGGTGGGCAGCGTGCAGCCACACGGGCAGGCCCGGGCATCGAGCCGGATGCGGTCGCCGATGTCGAAGCGGATGATCGGCTGCACGTGGTTGGCCAGGTTGGTCAGCAGCGTGGTGTGCGACACCTGGCCCGCAGGCACCGGCCGGCCCTGGGCATCCACCGCCTCCAGGATCACCCAGTCGGCGTTGACGTGCAGCCGCCCGGCGCGGCACTCCCAGGCGATGGGCAGGAACTCCGACGCGCCGTAGCTGTTGCGCACGCTGGTCGACCAGGCCTGCTCGATGTGCTGGCGCATCGGATCGGTCAGCGTCTCGCCGCCGGTCCACACCTCGCGCGGGCGGCAGCGCAGCCGGCCCGCCGCGGCCTCATCGGCCAGCAGCACCGCGGCGCTGGGGTAGGTGGCGACGATGCTGGGCTCGAACGCATCGAGCTCGGCCACCAGCGCCGGCGTGGGCTGCAGGATCGAGACGCAGCGCGAGTGCCCCGGCCACGGGCTCATCGCCTGCAGCCGCTGCACCGTCACGAAGCTGGCGAAATGCCCGCCGGTGACACCGACGAAGGCGAATCGCTCGCCCAGGTACAGCGGATCGAGCCAGCGCAGCCAGGGGCGCGGCGACGAGCGCCGTGCCGCTTCGAGCTGGTCGTACACCGCCATCGCGGCGTCGTCCTGCACGAACAGGCCCGGCTCGCCGGTGCTGCCGGAGCTCTCCCAGACCCAGTAGCGGTCGAGGAAGCGCCGGCCCGCGCAACCGGGCTGGGCGCAGAACGTGCGCAGGGCGTCGAGCGTGACCGCGGGGTCGGCGACGCCGCGGTCGAACTCGGCCATCAGCGTGCGCTTGTCCGAGGGCGGCACCATCTGCAGCGTGACGCGGTCCACCCGCCGGCCCGCCAGCCACGCGGCGTAGCGCGGCGTGCGGCGCGCGGCCCGCAGCAGCTGCACCCAGCGTTCGTGGCGACGCTGGGCCATGCCCTCCGGCGACGCCTGTGTCGCGGCCCAGATGTCGATCGCCAGCAGTCCCTGCCGACCGGCAGCCGTCCAGCCGAAGGGGTCCGCTTGCATCGTGTCGCCAGCACCTGTCTGCACGGCAGCATGCCCCGGGCTCCCGCCCTCGGCTTGAGCCTGCGCAACCCCGCCGACGGCGGGACCTGTCAGGTGGACCCGAAGATGCCGGGCGCACGTGTCGATGGCCGGGGCGGCCGCTGGCGGAGGTCGGGTGGCGCTGATGGCGACCCGGACGGTGAGGCACGGGCCCAGACGGTGCTGGGCGCGCTGGTGCTGGTGGCGCTGGTGCAGGGCGCGCTGGGTGGCGCGCAGGCGCGGGCGCGGGCGCCGTTTCCGATTCCCGCGCCGGCCGCCACGGCCGCTGCCGCTCCGCGCGGCACCGGCAACCGGCGGGGCGGACGCGGCGATGGCGGTGGTGCGACCGGGCACGCGTACCGTGGCGCTGCCGGCCGGCGCGTGGACGATCGTGCAGGACCCGGCACCCGACGTGCGCGGCGCCGGCCCGGTAGGCCCCACCGGCGTCGACGCCGAGGTGGCGCAGATGCGACTGCGCGCCCGGCTGGACGACGGTGCGCCGCCGGTGACGCTGGCGCTGGCGGGCAACCCGATCGAGGCGTGGGGCGTCCGGCGCTGGCAGGTCGATGCACGCCGCCCGGACGGGGCATGGCACCGCCGATCCAACGCTGGTTCCAACGCGCCCCCACCACAGTGGCGGCACGGCGATCGCGCCGCACCTTCGGACCCCACAGGAGCACCTCCATGACCACCGTCACCCAAACCCGTGCTGTCGACAATGGCGTCAACGTCGAAGCTCTGCTCGGCGCCAAGTCAGCGCTGACCGACGCTCCCGAGGGAGCCCGCTTCCGCTGGCGCACCACCAGCGAGTGGGTCAACGGCACGCACAGCCGTGCCACCGTCGACGGCTTCTTCGGCTTGGGCGCCGAGCAGCGCCACCGCCGAAGCTTCGAGTTCGACTCCGATCACCCCGAGCTGTTCGCGGCCACCGACAACGGCGCCACGCCGGTCGAGTTCGTGCTCGTCGGCCTGGCCGGCTGCCTGTCTGCCGGCATCGCGTCGGTGGCCCAGTACCGGAAGATCCAGCTGCATTCGGTGCGCGCCACGCTCGAGGCGGGCATGGACCTCCAGGGCGTGCTCGGCATCGATCCGGCGGTGCGCAATGGATTCGACGGCATCAGGGTGCACTACGAGATCGACGCCGACGCCACGCCCGAGCAGATCGAGGCCCTGGTGGCGCAGTCGCAGAAGCGCTCGGCGGTGTTCGACATCCTCGTCAATCCGACCGAGGTCAGCGTCACCACGAGCAAAGCCTGATGGACGATCGGCGCAGCGCCCTGGCACGGCCCTCGGACCGCGCTCGGCACACCGACGTGGTGGTGGTCGGAGCCGGCCACAGCGGTCTGGCGATGAGCGCCTTGCTGGCCGGGCGCGGCATCGACCACGTGGTGCTCGAGCGCGGCGAGGCCGGTCACGCGTGGCGCACCGAGCGCTGGGACTCGCTGCGCCTGCTCACCCCCAATTGGATGTGCCGGTTGCCCGGCATGGCCTACGACGGCGATGACCCCAACGGGTACATGGGCGCGGCCCAGGTGGCAGCGCTCGTGGCACGCTACGCGGCGGTGCTGCGCGCACCGGTGCACCCCTGCACGACGGTGCGGCGCGTGTCCGCACGCGGCACCGGCTACCACGTGCATACCGATCAGGGCGACTGGCACTGCCGCGTCGTCGTGCTGGCCAGTGGCGCGTGCCGTCGCGCGTGGATTCCACCGATCGCCGATCGGGTGCCAGCGTCGGTGCAGCAGTGCAGCGTGCATGCCTACCGGCGGCCGACCGACCTGGCACCCGGCGCGGTGCTGGTCGTCGGCGCGTCTGCCAGTGGCCTGCAGCTTGCGCTGGAACTGCGCGCCAGCGGCCGCCGCGTGCTGCTGGCCTGCGGCGAGCACGTGCGCATGCCACGCCGCTACCGTGGCCACGACGTGCAATGGTGGCTTCTGGCCAGCGGCGTGCTGGACCAGCGCATCGAGCAGATGGACGACCCCGTGCGTGCGCGGGCGCTACCCTCGCCGCAGCTCAGCGGCGGTCACCCGCCAGCCACGTTGGACCTCAATGCCGTGCAGCGGCAGGGCGTGGAACTGTGCGGGCGTCTCGTCGGTGTGGCAGGGACCCGCGCCCAGTTCGCCGGCGCACTGGCCCACGTGTGCGCGCTGGCCGATCTGAAGATGAACCGCATGCTCGGTGGCTTCGACGCCTGGGCGGTGGATGCGGGCATCGACGGCGAGCTGGTCCCGGTCGAGCGCTTCGCCCCGACGCAGCTGCCGATGCGGCCGCGTCTGCAGGCGCAGCTCGGCGATGAGATCCGCAGCATCGTGTGGGCCACCGGCTACCGAGCGGACTTCGACTGGCTCGACCTGCCGGTCTTCGACCGCCGCGGCGCACTGCGGCACGATCGCGGCGTCGTCGACGCCCCCGGCCTCTACGTGCTGGGACTGCCCTTCATGCGTCGCCGCAAGTCCAGCTTCATCCATGGGGCCGAGGACGATGCCCGCGAGTTGCTGCAGCACCTGCTCGCCCATCTCGACCACAGGACGGGCAGGGAGGCGCACAATGCCGCGGCATCACCTGCGGCGCAGGCGGATCACGCGGTCACCGAGCGTGCGACATGAGTTCGCCTGGGTCCGCCGCCGATGCGCGCAGGCGCCCTGGTTGATCGGTGGCGATGGGGGTAATGGCATGGGATCCGTGGCCGGCACCGATGCTGTCCTGCAGGTCCGACTGCTCGGCCAGTTGCAGCTGCGTCGCCCGGGAGCCGCGCCGTTGGAGCTGCCGCCGTCGCGGCGCACGCGGGCGCTTCTGGGCTACCTGGTGGCCACGCGCACCCCGCACACACGCGCGGCCCTGTGCGACCTGCTCTGGGACGGCCCGGACGATCCGCGGGCGTCGCTGCGCTGGAGCTTGACCAAGCTGCGCATGGTGGTCGACGTCGCTGGCGCGCAACGCCTTGGCGCCGATCGCGACAAGGTGCGATTCGATGTCGACGGCTGCGAGATCGACGCGTTCCGGGTCGACCACCTGCTGCAGGGCGCGGATGTCGCCGGGCTGCCGTTGGACACGCTCGAGGAGGCGGCGCGACATCTGCGTGGCGAGTTCCTGGACGGGCTGGAGCTGCCGGCGTGCTATCGCTTCCATCTCTGGTGGATGGCCGAGCGCGAGCGCTTCGCGCGCTGTCGCCGCCAGGTGCTGCAGGCGCTGACCACACGACTGGCCGACCAGCCGGAGCGGGCGCTGGACCATGGTCGCGCCATGGTGGCTGCCGACCCGCTGGCGGAGATCGCGCACGCCACGCTCGTGCGCCTGCTCGCTGCGGCAGGCCGCTACCCCGAAGCCGAGCAGCACCACGCCTATGCACGCGAGGTGCTGCGCCGCGAGATCGCGCTGCCCGACGGCAACGCACTCGACGAAGCCATTCGTGTCGTGCGGCGCCGGCAGCGGCAGGTCGCCGCCGCGCCGCGGGCACCACAACCGATGCCGGCCGAGTCCGTGCCGGGATTGCGCAACGCCACCATTGCCGACCTCGTCCGACCCATCCCGGCATCGCCGCCCCCCTTGGTCGGCCGCGACGAGGCCTGTGGCGCCATCGACGCGGCACTGGCTGCTCCCGGCCGGGCGCTGCTGCTGCTGACCGGCGAGCCGGGTATCGGCAAGACACGCCTGCTGGATCATGCCCACGCGCGTGCCTGCGCGCTGGGCCTCGGTGCAGTCAGGGCGTGCTGTTACGAGGTCGAGGCGGTGCGTCCCTACGGCTATTGGATCGACGCCCTGCGCAACCTGCCCATCGACGGGCTGGACGAGGCGATGCGCACCGCCCTCGCGCCGTTGCTTGGCGGACCGGCGGGCGCTGCCACGCGCGATGAGCTGTTCGACGCCGTGGCGACCCTGCTCGACCGGCTGGCCCAGGCAGCGCCGCAGCTGTTGCTGGTCGACGACCTGCAGTGGATCGACGAGTCGTCGGCTGCGCTGTTGCACTACGTGGTTCGTCGCCTGGCTGCGGCCACACGGCCGGTCGCCGTGGTTGCCGCTGTGCGCGCCGGCGAAGTCGACGACAACGCGGTGGCGCACGGACTCCTGCAGTCTCTGGGGCGGCTGCGACCGCTGCACCATCTCGAGCTTCTTCCGCTGACCCGGCCGCAGGTGCAGCAGTGGCTGGGCGCGCACCTCGTCGACGTCGAGGCAGCGCTGCGCGACAGTGGCGGCAATCCGCTGTTCCTGCAGGAGCTGGCGCGTGCGGCCGGCGGCGCCCAGGCTCAGGCCGGGCTGGCGTTGGAGGCCCTGATCGACCAGCGTCTGCGTTCACTGGACACCGGCCCCCGAGAGCTGTTGGGGTGGGCTGCGGCGCTGGGCGGCGCTTTCGAAGCGCAGCGCCTCGCCGACGTGACGCTGATGGCGCTGCCCGACGTGCTGCCACGCATCGCACAGCTCGAGCGGCGCGGCCTGCTGCGCGCTATCGGGGACGAAGGCTTCGACTTCGCGCATGGCCTGGTGCGGCAGGCGGTCTATCGATCGCAGTCGATGGCACGACGGCGCGCGCAGCACCGGCAGATCGCGCGCACGTTGCTGGCCGGCAGCGCCGACGACCCCTGGTTGCACGGCGAGGTGGTGCACCACGCCAGCCTGGCCGGCGATCTGCCTGTGGCCGCGCGCGCGGCGCTGGCTGCCGGCGAGCATTGGCTCCGTGCATTTGCGTACCGCGACGCCGCGTTGGTCGCCGAGCGCGGCATGGCCTTGCTGGAAGGCCTGCCGCGCGGGCCCGAACGGTCGCGCACCGAGGTGGGTCTGCTGCGCCTGCGCGTGGCGGTGGCGTCGGCCGCACCCGGCGGGCGCGAGCTGCCCGACCTGCGCGAGCGCATTCGACGGGCCGTGGACGTGGCACAGACGCTCGGGCTGCACGACGTCGCATCGTCCGGCTGGGAGATCCTGGCCTATTGGTGCCAGCAGACCGGCGATGCCGATGGCGCGCACCAGGCCACGCTGGCCGCAGAAGGTTGCGCCCGTCTGGCCGACGCCTTCACGCGCTGCCAGCAGCTGGCCAATACCGGCCGGTGCCTGATCGACATCGAGGCCGACGGCGAGCGTGGCCGCGCGCTGCTGGCCGACGCCGCCAGGCTGGCCGACGAGCTGAAGCTGCCGCTGATGGAGCTGGAATGGGGTCGCGGCCTGGCGGCGCGCGCCGACGGGCGCCTGGAGTCGGCGCGGGTGGCGCTCGAGCGAGCGGTGTCGCTGGCCGAAGCGGCCGCCAACCATTGGCGCGAGTACGAATGCCGGCTGGCCCTGGCAACCGTCGAACTGGAGCTGGGCAGCGACCGCGCCGTGCTGCAGCACGTGACCTTGGTGGCCGACGCGGCACGCCGCATGGGCGAGTTGCAGGTACCCTTTGCGGCCGCTCTGGCCGCCCTGGCGCGGCAGCGACTGGGCGAGTCCGGCGCCGCCGACGCGCTGGCCGGCAGCCTGGAGGCCCTGCGGGCGCGGGACGCGAAGGCGCACCTGGCCTACGTGCTCAACGAGATGGCGGCCCGTGCGCTGCAGACCGGCGGTGTCAAGCGCGCCGAACAACTCGCCAGCGAAGCGCTGGCTGCCGCGGAGGTGGTGCGTCGCCCGTCCCTGATCGCCCGTGCGCGGGCCACCCTGGCTGCGGCTGCGCCGCAGCAGCCGGGCAGTCGCTGATCGGCGCCCCCCCATCACTGGAGACCCGCATGACGCAGCAACGCATCGTCGTCGAACGCAGCTTCGACGTCCCCCACACCGAAGCCGACATGCTGACGGTGCAGGGCCGCATGCGGCCCTGTCTCGAGGCCTATCAGGTGGCCTGGAAGCGCACCGTGGTCTCGGCCGACCGCCGCCGCGTGGTGTGCGAGTACGAGGCGCCCGACGCCGAGACCGTGCGCCGCATCCAGCACGAGGCCGGCGCGCAGTTCGATCGCATCTGGGTGGCGGCGCACGTCATCGAGTAGGTTCAACCGCTGGACGAGGCAGCACGTCGGCATAGTGGGGCTGCTGCTTCCAGGCCACGGGCGGCGGCGTGTGGCCCGGCTGCGGCACGTCGGCCGACAATGCGCCGCCGATGCCGGTGTGGATGTAGCGCGGGCAGTTGGGGAAGATGCGCGTCGCGCGCACCTGCACCACCAGCTGTGCACCATGATGTCGGGCCAGCACCCGGGCATCCTCCAGCACCGTGGCCACCCCGTTGACGCGCAGGCGGCGCGGGCTCTCGAAGTCGATGAACAGCAGACCCACGGCGGCATGGACACTGATGTTGCCCAGGCTGCGGAACTGCCCGTTGCCGTCATAGCTGGGAAACTCCAGCGTGTCCGGGCCGGTCACGCGCACGAAACCGGGTGCCCCGCCCTTGTACGAGCAGTCGGGGCGCCCGGCGGCATCGGCCGTGGCCAGGAACAGCAACGGGCGGCTCTCGATGAACGCGCGGTCCTCGTCGCGGAAGCGGGTGCGCCCCACGTGTTCGTCCAGGCGATCGGCCAGCCGCCGGGTGTCGAATCGGTCCTGCCAGCTGCGCATGCCGGCGTGGTAAGTCGGATCGGGCATCTGTCTCTCCTTGGCGGGCCGCCCGGGCAGGGACGGCCGCCCTCGTTCGGTCAGCGGGATGGCGTCAACGCGGTACCGCCGCGACGACCCAGTTCTCCACCGACGGTTTGCCGTCGCGGACCATCATGGCCGTGGCATGCAGGTAGTCGCCGCGAATCACGCCGCGCCACACCAGCTTGCCGTAGCGAGGGCTTTCGGTCTCGGCCTCGAAGGTGGTGGCATCGCCCGACTGCGACACGCGGTAGGGTGCATCGGAGTAGCCGTAGCGGTCGCAGGCCGTGGAACGGAAGCGCCCACCCTGAAACAGCAACGTATCGGCGTCGCCGCTGGTCTTGCCGCGTGCCAGGAACACGCCCTCGAAGCGCCGGCCGTCGAGTGGGGTCGTCTGAGCCTGGGCCAGCGGCGCCAGGGCGGCGCCCGCTGCCAGCAGCAACGCGGCCCGACGGCCGGTGGATGGACGAAGGGTGGAGAGACGTGCGATCGCATGCATGGTGGTGTCCTTGGGTTGGGCGTGGTCTCTGATCGGGCCACAGGGCCACGATGCGCGCCCAGCGTTGGAACCATCGATGGAGTGGGCGTGAAGCGGCGCGCCGGATCGAACGTGGCGCCTGCGGGCGGCTGATCTTCGGCATCGCCCGACCTGGTTCCCCCCCGCCGTCGCCCGCGCACGATGGGGTGGCGCCCGTCGCCGGGCCGCTCGACAGGCGCAACGCCCCGTGCCGAGGCGGGCGCAGGGCCTCTTTCGGCGAGTGGTTGCCAAGGCCGCCGCGGCTTGCCGGCGGGGCCCAGGCTGACCAGAATCAGCGCACCTGGAGGGGGTGCCATGTCCGAACTCACCACGCTGCTGGGGGCCGCGCGGGGCGGCGATGCCCGCGCCGCCGGCACCGCCTTCGGGCCATTGCACGACGAGCCGCACCGGGCGGCGCGCGCGCGGCCGAGAGAGCACCGCACGACGACGCTGCCGGACGCCATGGGCCCGGTGCACGAGTCCGACCTCGAGCGGCTGGGCGCCGGCGGCCTCCAGGAGGCCGAGATCGCCGCCGCGCCGGGCGTGTCGGGGCGCATCGTGCGCCGCGACGGGCAGAGGGCACGTTCGCTGCAGATGGCCGCGATGTCCTGAACCGACCATGGCCGCTTTGGCTGCCGCAATCCGTACGTGCCTGCAGGTGGACGGGCGAGCGTCCCGCCCCGATGCAGGAGATGGCCATGGACTCGCTCGGAGACCCGGACACGCCGAAGGGGGACCTCCGTCCCGCCTGGCTGATCGTGTCGGTGGTGGTCCTGGCGGTGTGGACGGCGGTGTACCTGCTGGCCGGCGTGTTGGACGACCTGGCGGTGCCGGGCGCCCAACCGGCGGTCGCAGCCAGCGCGCCGGAGGGATGAGCCGCCTTCGGCGTCCCGGGTCGGGTCGCCGGGGCCGAGGGCGCCGCTGATGGATGCCGACGACCTGCAGCGGCTGTCGACGCTGCTCGACGAACTTCTGGACCTGCCGCCGGCGGAGCGCCAGCGTCGCCTTAGCGCGCTGGAGGCCACCGACGCGGCCCTGTCGGCCAGCGTGCGCAAGCTGCTGGCGCGCGCGGCGCGCCACGAGACCGCCGACCTCGTCGTCGGCGACCACGCGGCACGGCGGCCCTTGGCACCGCCCGACGGCCCGGCCGCTGGCGATGCGGTGGGCCCCTACCGGCTGCTGCGCCCGCTGGGCGCCGGCGGCATGGGCAGCGTGTGGCTGGCCGAGCGGGCCGATGGCAGCCTCAAGCGCCAGGTCGCGCTGAAGCTGCCGCACCTGGGCTGGGCGCCCGGCCTGGCCGAGCGCTTCGCCCGCGAGCGCGAGATCCTGGCGTCGCTCGAGCACCCCCACATCGCGCGCCTGTACGACGTCGGCGTCGACGAGCGCGGGCGGCCGTGGATGGCCCTGGAGTACGTGGAAGGCGAGCCCATCGACGCCTGGTGCCGGCGCCGGGCGCCGGACGTGCCGGCGCGACTGCAGATGCTGCTGCAGGTGGCCGATGCGGTGGCCTTCGCGCACGCGCGACGCGTGCTGCACCGTGACCTGAAGCCGGCCAACCTCCTGGTCACGCAGCAGGGTCAGGTTCGGTTGCTGGATTTCGGGATCGCCAAGTTGATGGCCGGCGACCGGGCCGCGGCCACGGCGCTGACCGAACTGTCCGGGCGCGCATTGACCCTCGACTACGCCAGTCCCGAGCAGATCCGCGGGGACGCGCTGTCCACCGCCAGTGACGTGTATGCGCTCGGCGTGGTCGCCTACGAGCTGCTGACCGGCGAGCGGCCATACCGGCTGGCGCGCGGCAGCGCCGCCGAGTTGGAAGAGGCCATCCTGGCCGCCGAGGTGCCGCTGGCCAGCGCGCGCTGCAGGCGCGCCGAGGACCGCCGTGCGCTGCGCGGCGACCTGGACGCCATCCTGGCGCAGGCCCTGCGCAAGGACCCGACGCGCCGCTACGAGGGCGTCGATGCGATGGCCGCCGACATCCGCCGCCACCTGGCCGGTGCGCCCGTATCGGTGCGGCCCGATACCTGGCTCGCGCAGGCGGCTCGCGGGCTGCGCCGCCATGGGCGGGAGGCCGTGCTGGCAACCGCCGCTGCCGCCGCGTTCGCCATCGGCCTCGGCGCGGGCGCCACCGCGCTGGTGATCGCGGTGCTGGTGGTGGGCCTGGGTGCGGCGTTGTGGCAGGCGCGCCGGGCGGCCGCCGAGCGTGACCGCGCGCTGGCGCTGGCCGAACGCAACGAGGCCGGCAACCGCTTCCTCGAGACGCTGCTGACGCGTGCTGCGCGCGGCGGCGCCTTCACGGCCCGGGAACTGCTCGAGCGCAGCGAGCGCCTGGTCGAGAGCGACGTGCGTGGCAACCCCGATCACCGCGCCTTCGTGCTGGGCCAGCTGGCCGACCTCTACGGTGTCGTGGACCAGTGGCCCTCGGCCCTTCCCTTGCTCGAACGGGCCATCGATGCCGCGGCGGCCGGCCGCGACCGCGGCCTGCACGACGACCTCGCGATCCGGCGTGCCATCGTGGTGGGCATGGTGGGCCGAACCGACGAAGCGGCACGCGCACTCGACGCCCTGCTCGCACGCCGCGATCTGAGCCCCGCGCTGCGCTGGCGGGCCCTGGCCGCCCGCGGCCACGTCGCCCAGCTGGTGGGTGACTATCCCGCGGTGCTGGCCCACGCCGAAGCGGCCTACCAGGCCTGGCAGGCGCTGCCCCGGCCGCCGACGCAGTCGGAGCCGGTCCTGCTGTCCGATCTGGGCTGGGCGTCCCTCAAGGCTGGCCGCGCGGCCGAGTCGGAGGACCACTACGGCCGCGCCGCCGCGGCCTTCGAGGCGCTGGGTCTGGCCGACAGCGGGCCCGCGCTGCACCACGGTGCGCACCGTGCACTGGCCTTCCAGGAGATGGGCGACGCCAGGGAGGCCGTGCGGATCTACGACGACCTCGTCGAGGCCAGCCGGCGCGCGCTGCCCGACGTGCCGCCGTCGCTGTACGTCGTGGCCAACCGCGCCTTCGCGCTGTCGTGCATCGGCGACTACGAGGCCGCGCTCCACGCCTACGCGGCCTGCGTGGAGCAGGCCGGCGCGCAGGGCATGGCGCTGGTCCGCTTCAACATCCAGATGCTCATCGTGCAGATGGAGGCCGCGCGCGGCCGCGTCGAACCCGCGCAGGCGACCTTGCGGGTGGCGCTGGACGAGTGCCCGTCGGAACGACCCGCAGGCGGGCCGGCCGAGTTCGCCCACCAGCTGGCCGAAGCGCGGGTGGAGCTGGCCCAGGGCCGACCGACGCGCGCGCTGGAGGTCTACGGCCTGGCGCTGCAGTCCCGGCTGGTGGCGGCCGGCAGCGCCGACGCCCTGCTCGGCCGCGCCGAAGCGCATCTGGCGGCCGGCGACATCGGCGCGGCGCTGACCGACGCCGAAGGCGCGCGCGACATCGCGCAGCAGCTGCGCGGGCGTCGCCCGGCTTCGTTTCGGCTGGGCCTGGCGCATGCGCTGGTGGCGCGCATCCATGCGGCCGCCGGTCGGCCCGGGCAGGCGCAGGCGGCCATCGCCGCGGCGCTGCCCGACCTGCAGGCGCAAGTGACGCCGCAGCACCCGGTCTGGCAGACGCTGGAGGCCTTGCGCGCCTGAGCGGGCGTGCGCCGGTCACGCCGCGCAGGTCGACGCCACCTCCCCCCGACGGCTCGATCTCGTCCTCGTCGCGCACCCGCACCAGCGCGCCGGGCTCGCACCCGCGGTGCCTCGGCCGGTCGCGCGGATCGCAGCGGCCGGCCCTGCGGGCGACGTGCACATTCACCCTAGGGGGAGGTGTCCGGTTCGGTGCCCCACGTTCCGTACGACGGGGCGAGGGGTCGCCGGTCGCGGCCCGGGAGGGACCGCGATGAACAACCTCGTCCTGCTCGTCGTTTGCCTGGCCGCCGGCTGGGCCCTGCGTCGCTGCGGCCGCGTGGCCGATGGGGCGCACGGCGTGCTCAACGCGCTGCTCATCCACGTCGGCCTGCCGGCGCTGGCGCTGCGCACGCTGCACGGCTTCGCCTTCGACGCGGCGCACGTGTGGCCGGTGCTGATGCCCTGGGCGCTGTTCGCCCTCGGCGCGGCGCTGTTCTGGGGCGTGGGCCGCTGGCTCGCGCTGCCCCGCACCACCGTGGGGGCGTTGACCCTGGTCGGTGGGCTGGGCAACACCTCGTTCGTCGGCCTGCCGATGATCGACGCGCTGCACGGCCACGACGGCCTGGGGCTCGGCCTGCTGATCGACCAGCTCGGCTCCTACCTCGTGCTCAGCACCTTCGGCGTGCTGGTCGCCAACGCCTATGCCGCCGAGGGCCGGCCGCGGATGCGCGACCTGGCGCGCAAGGTGCTGAGCTTTCCGCCGCTGATCGCGCTGGTGCTGGCGCTGCTGCTGCGCCCGCTGCCGATGCCGCCGCTGGCCGACGCGCTGCTGGCCCGCCTGGCCGACCTGGTGGCGCCGCTGGCGCTGCTGTCGGTGGGCATGCAGCTGCGGCTGGACGGCATCGTCCACCAGGCTCGGGCGCTGGCGCTGGGCCTGGGCTACAAGCTCGTGGCCTGCCCGGCGCTGGTGCTGGCGGTGCTGTGGCTGGCCGAGGCCGACCTGGCCATGACCAGCCGCGTGAGCCTGATCGAGGCCGCGATGCCGCCGATGATCGGCGCCGGCATCGTTGCCGCCCAGGCCCGGCTGGATGCTCCGCTGGCCAGCACGATGATCGGCCTGGGCATCCCGCTGGGGCTGTCGACGGCGCCGGCCTGGCTGTGGCTGTTCGGCGCCATCGCGGGCTGAGGGCCGCCGTGGCGGCATGCGGGTGCACCGCCGGCGACAGGCGACGACCGGCCTCGAGGCGCCGGCGGCGGCGGGCCCGGCAGTGTCGCGGCCTGCCGGCAGCGCACGCGGCCCTTCCAGGGCTGCCGGGCCGACCCGCCATGACGCCGTCACGTCGTCACGTCGTCACGTCGTGACGACGGTCCGACACCTTCACTCGGGCTCGATGCCTGCCGCCTTGACCAGCGTGCCCCAGCGCGCGGTGTCCTTCTCGACCAGCTGGCGCAGCGACTCGGGGTCGCCGGGGAAGGGCTCGGCGTGCAGCCGCGACAGCGACTCCTGCATGCCCGGGCTGCGCACGATGCCGTTGATCAGCTCGGCCAGCCGGCGCACGATCTCCGGCGGCGTTCGCGCCGGTGCGAACAAGGCCAGCCAGGCGGTGAACTCGTAGCCCGGCAACCCGGCCTCGGCCAGCGTCGGCAGGTCGGGCGCGTTGGCGGCGCGGCGCGCCGAGGTGATGCCCAAGGCCACCACCTTGCCGCCTTGCGCCTGCGCGATGCCCAGCGCGGCGTCGGTGACCAGGAAGTGCAGCTGGCCGCCGACCAGGTCGGTGATCGCCTGCGCCGAGGTGCGGTAGGGCACGTGCACGGCGTCGATGCCGGCCTGCTGCCGGAAGGCCTCGCTGGCCACGCGGCCGGTGGCGCTGGAGCTGCCGTAGTTCAGCTTGCCGGGCTGCTTGCGCGCCAGCGCGATCAGCTCGGCCAGTGTCTTGACGCCCAACGTCGGCGAGGCCACCAGCACCTGCGGGATGCGCGCCAGCGTGGTGATCGGCGCGAAGTCGGCCACCGGGTCGTAGGCCAGCTTCTTGAACAGGTGGATGTTGGCCGCGTGCGTGGAGTTGGCGCCGAACAGCAGCGTGTAGCCGTCGGGCGCGGCACGCGCGACGAACGACGCCGCCACGCCGCCGATGGCGCCCTGCTTGGCCTCGACGATGAAGGGCTGGCCGGTGGCGTCCTTCAGCCGGTCGGCCAGGTAGCGCGCCATCGCGTCGTAGGCGTTGCCGCCGCCGAAGGGCACGACGATCGACACCGTGCGGCTGGGGTAGGCGGCCTGGCCCCAGGCGGACCCGCCCGCGACACCGGCGGCGGCCAGGGCGATGCGTTGCAGAGCCGTGCGGCGGGTGGGAAGGGTGTTGCCGAAGTCCATGCGCGGGTCCTCCATCACGACAGGTATTGGTGCTCGCGGTAGTAGCGTTCGGCACCGGGGTGCAGCGGCAGGTCCACGCCGGTGGCCATGAAGCGCGGCTCGATCGGGTAGCTCAACGGGCTGTGCTGCGCCGGGATGTGGCGGAAGCGTCCTTCGAGTTCGGCGCGCTCCTCGACCATCACCGCGGTGATCTCGTAGGCCACCGCCTCGGGCAGATCGTCACGCACCACCACCGCCCAGTCCGACCAGTCCAGGCAGGGCACCGCCTCGGGGTTGCCGGCGCGCCCGGCCTCGACCACCGCGGCGCGCTGGCCGTGCTGCGTGGTCAGCACCTGCATCGCCTCGGGCTCGATGGGGATGAAGCGCACCGCCCGGCGGCGTGTCCACTCGGTCCACAGCGTCAGCATGATGGCCTCGTTGAACACCGCGTTGACCTGGTCGTCGATGGCCGCCTGCAGGCACACGCGCGGGCTGTCGTGGTCGAGGAACGAGCCACCCCAGCGCAGGATGTCCTCGGGCTCGATGCCGTGCGCGCGCAGCACCAGGTCGATGACGTGGCTGCACAGGTTGTTGGCGTCGCGCAGCGGCGTGGCGATGTGCAGCGCCGGCCGGCGCTGGCGGATGTCGGCGAAGCTGGCCAGGCCCAGCTCGGCGCGCACCGCGAAGGTCAGGCGGTCGTTCTGCGGCAGGCGACCCAGCGTGCGCAGGCGGCGCTGTGGCTCGCCGGCGTAGAAGCCGCGGCCTTCGTAGGCCCAGCCCACGCCCACGTGGGCCGGCGTGGTGATGGCCAGGTGCGCCTCGCCCCGTGCCACGGCCTCGATGCCCTCGCGGTAGGCGCTGCCGGTGCGGATGGTGAACTGCGACGGCGCTCCGCAGCGCCAGCGCATGTGCGCGGCGATCCAGCCGAGCACGGTGTGGAAGTTGGCGGTGCCCCAGTCGCCGAACATGGTGAGCTGGACGGGCGGCAGGCGGTGGCCGGGCATGGAGGTCTCCGGGGTGGGCGCGAGGTCGTTGGGGCGGGTACGGGTCGTTGCGAGCGCGCGGACCCGGCCGGGTTCATTCGATCTTGATGCCGGCCGCCTTGACGATGGCGCCATAGGCCTGCAGGTCGCGCTGCATCTGCTGGCGGAACTGCTCGGCGCTGCCCGGCGTGGGCTCGATGCCCAGCGTCGCCAGCCGTTCGCGCACCGCGGGGTCGGCCAGCACCGCGTTGAGCTCGCTGTTGAGCCGCGCGATCACCGGCGGCGGCGTGCGGGCCGGCGCCAGCAGCCCCACCCACGAGTCGACCACGAAGTCGGTGAGTCCTGCCTCGACGAAGGTCGGCACGTCGGGCAGCGAGGCGCTGCGCTGCGCGCTGGACACCGCGATGGCCTTGAGCTTGCCGGCCTTGACGTGCCCCTGCGCGCCGGCCACCGCGGTGTAGACCAGCGGGATCGCGCCGCCCATCACGTCGGTCATCGCCTGGCCGCCGCCCTTGTAGGGCACGTGCTCGAACTTCGCGCCGCTGCGCTGGGCCAGCATCTCGCCGGCGATGTGCGGCGTGCCGCCGATGCCCGAGGTGCCGTAGGCCATGGGCTTGGTCCTGGCCAGCGCGATCAGCTCGGGCAGCGTGTTGGCGGGCACCTGCGGGTGCGCCACCAGGATCAGCGTCGCGCTGCCGATGCGGCCGACCGGCGCGAAGTCCTTCAGCGTGTCGAAGGGCACCTTGGCGAACACGTGCGGGTTGATGACCATCGTGCCGTCGAAGGCCAGCAGCAGCGTGTAGCCGTCGGGCGCGGCCTGCACCACCTGCGCGGTGCCGATGTTGCCGCTGGCGCCGGGCTTGTTGTCCACCACCACCTGCTGGCCCAGGCGCCGGCCCAGGTGCTCGGCGATCAGCCGCCCGCTGGTGTCGGTGACGCCGCCGGGCGTGAACGGCACCACCAGGCGGATCGGCCGTGATGGGTAGGCGTCCTGCGCCGCGGCCGGGCCGGGCCCGGCGGCGAGGGCGGCGGCCACGCCGATGGCCGGGGCGGCCAGGGCCGCGAGCAGGGCACGTCGGGTGCGTGCAGGGGTCATCGGACAGTCTCCTGGATCGTTGGACGTTGCACTCACTCGGGATCGGCCCAGCGGCGCTCGAAATCGTGCACCTCGGCAAAGCCCATCAACGCGGTCAGTTCGCCGAAGCGCATCAAGGGCTGCGCCAGGCCGGCCGAGCTGCCCTGGGCCTTCAGCGCGTCGTAGGCCGCCTGCATCGCCTGCGTGGCGGCCAGCAGCGCGGTCACCGGGAAGATCGCCAGCCGGTAGCCCAGCGCCGCCAGCGTGGGTGCATCGAGCACCGGCGTCATGCCGCCGTCGACCAGGTTGGCCAGCAGCGGCACGTCGAAGCTGCGGCCGATGCGCCGCATCTCGTCCTCGGACTCGGGGCTCTCGATGAACAGCACGTCGGCCCCAGCGCGCGCGTAGGCCTCGCCGCGCCGCAACGCCTCGTCCAGGCCCAGGCTGCTGCGCGCGTCGGTGCGGGCGATGACCAGGAAGTCGGCCGAGCGCCGCGCCGCCACCGCCACCTGGATCTTCTTCACCATGTCGGCCATCGGCACCACGCGGCGGCCCGGCGTGTGGCCGCACTTCTTGGGGAACTCCTGGTCCTCCAGCTGGATGGCCTGGGCCCCCGCGGCCTCGTAGCCCTGCACGGTGTGCTGCACGTTGAGCAGCCCGCCGTAGCCGGTGTCGCCGTCGGCGATCAGCGGCGTGCGCGCGCCGCCGGCCATGCGCTGCACCCGCTCGACCATGTCGCGGTAGCTGGCCAGCCCGGCATCGGGCAGCCCCAGGTGCGAGGCGACCGTGCCGAAGCCGGTCATGTACAGCGCGTCGAAGCCCAGGCGGTCGGCCAGACGCAGCGACACCATGTCGTGCACGCCTGGCGCCACCACCAGGCCCGGCTGTTGCAGGCGGCGGCGCAACGCGCCCGGCGCGCTCATCGGGCCGCGCCCCGGGCCGCGCCCAGGGCCGGGCGGCGCCGCCGGGTGGGGGATGGCCGGCCGGCTGGCAGGGGGGGCATCGAGGGCATCGGGTCGAACGGAAGCGGTGCGGTGGGGTGTTTCACGCAATGCCCGTGCCACCGCTCGGAGCCTCGTCAAGTGCTTGATGATCAAGGGGCCGACGTTCGGCAACCCGACATGTGAAACACTTGCGTTTCAATCATGGAACGTCGCATGCAACGTCCCCGACTGTGCTTCCTCAGCTACCGGGCGATCCGCGAGTTCGCCGCGCCGGTGGTGGCCGAGTACACCAGCCGCGCGCAGATCGAGGTGGTCGACGGCATCTTCGAGCGCACGCTGGCCATCGCGCACGACCGTGTCGCGCGCGGGGCGGTGGACGTGTTCGTCAGCGCCGGCGCCAACGCCGCGCTGCTGCGCCGCCACCTGCCCACGCCGGTGGCCACCATCCCACTCGGCGGCTTCGACATCCTGCAGGCGCTGCTGCGCGCGCGCGAGCAGGCGCCGCGCGTGGGCATCGTGATGTTCGGCGAGATCATCCCCGAGCTCGAGTCGGTGAAGGGCGTGCTCAACATCGGCATCGAGCAGCATGCGTACACCACGCCGGCCGAGGCGCACGAACGCATCGCGCGGCTGCGCGCGGCCGGCGTGCAGGTGGTCGTGGGCTCGAGCATCGTCGTCGAGGCCGCTGCCGCGGCCGGACTGACGGGCATCCTGGCGTACTCGCTGGCCGGCATCCGCCAGGGCTTCGAACATGCGCTGGAGCTGGCGCGCGTGGCGCGACTGGAGGCCGGGCGCTATGCGCAGCTCAACGGCGTACTGCAGCACCTGCAGGATGCCGTGCTGGCCGTGGACCGCGACGGCGTCGTCATCGCCGCCAACCCGGCGATGCAGCGCGCGCTGGGCGCCGGCGTCGCTTCGCCGCGCGGCCGCCGGCTCGACGAGCTGCCCGCCGAGCTGGACCTGCAATCGGTGCTGGACGGCCGCAGCGTCGAGCGCGCGGTGCTGCGCCTGGCGGGACGCGACTGGGTGGCCGACCGCCGCGCCATCGCCGACCGCGACGGCGTGGCCGGCGCCACCTTGACGCTGTACGACGCCGGCAGCATCCACGAGGCCGACAACCGCCTGCGCACCCAGGCCCGCCGCCGCCAGCAGGCGCACGAGCGCGGCGCGCGCTGGCGCTTCGAGGACCTGCTGGGCCGCGCCCCGGCCTTCGTGCGCACGCTGCAGGTGGCGCGGCGCTACGCCCGCACCGACCTGTCGATCCTGATCCGCGGCGAGAGCGGAACCGGCAAGGAGTTGCTGGCGCAGGCCATCCACCAGGCCAGCCCGCGCGCACAGCGGCCCTTCGTCGCCGTCAATTGCGCCGCGCTGCCCGAAGGGCTGCTGGAGAGCGAGCTGTTCGGCTACGAGGAGGGCGCCTTCACCGGCGCGCGGCGCGGCGGCCAGCGCGGGCTGTTCGAGGCCGCGCACACCGGCACGCTGTTTCTCGACGAGATCGGCGACATGCCGGTGGGCCTGCAGACGCGGCTGTTGCGCGTGCTGCAGGAGCGCGAGATCCAGCGCCTGGGCGGTGCCGGTGGCATCCCGGTGGACGTTCGCGTGATCGCCGCCACCCACCAGCCGCTGGAAGACCTGCTGCAGCGGCGGCGCTTCCGCGCCGACCTGTTCCACCGCCTGGACACGCTGCGCCTGACCCTGCCGCCGCTGCGCGAGCGGCGCGAGGACGGGCCGCTGCTGGCCGAGGCCCTGCTGGCCGACGCGCTGCGACGCCACGGCTGCCCGCTGCCCGCCGCCGCCCTGCTGCGGCCGCTGTGGCCTCGGCTCGAACCCTATGGCTGGCCGGGCAACGTGCGCGAGCTGTCCAACACCATGGAGCGGCTGGCGGTCTTTGCGCTGCAGGGCGATCGTGTGGAGGACCTCGACCTGGACGACTTCGTCGCCGAATGCCCGGGTCCGTTCGGGATGGCGGTGGGACCGCAGCCGGCGACAGCCGGGGCGTCGCTCGCGCCGGCCTTGCCGATCGCCTCGGTGCCGTTCGGGCCGGCCGCGGCGGCCAGCCCGCGGGCACCGCGCGAAGTGCCTCCCGCCGCGCGCATCGACGTGGCCCGCGACGCCTTGCAGCGCTGCGCCGGCAGCCCGACGCGCGCGGCACGCGCGCTCGGCGTCAGCCGCAGCACGCTGTGGCGCTGGCTGCGCGGTGCGGGCGCCGCACCCGATGGCTGAGCCGGTCTGCCGGCGGCTGCGGGCTGGCCACCAGCCCAGGCCGAGGACTGGCGTCGACGGATCAGCGCGGGCCGTTGCCGGGCAGCCGGCGGGCAACCTGAAGGGACCCCGGAACCGACCCCGCGTGACCCCAGCGCGACCCCGGCGCGACCCCGGCGTGACATTGGCACGCGGCGACCGCGCGCGAGGCTACGGGTGCGCCCGAGAGGGCCGATGAGGGGACGATATGAGCAAGCTTGCGTCCGCACTGACCGGGCTGTTGCTGGGCGACGACCCCGGGCAGAAGCTGCGCGTGTCGCAGGCGCTCCTGGTGCTGGTGGTCTACCTCGTGTTTGCCGTCGTGCAACACACGGAGGTGGTGCTGGGCATGATCGACGCGTCACAGTCCTGGGCGCTGACGACCTGGAACCTGGTCGGCGGCTTCGGTTTCTACGGGTGCATCCGCAGCGGCCTCAACCTGCGACTGAAGTCGGGGCGCTCGCTGGCCATTCCGCAGTCGGTGTGGGCGATGGTCGGCATCACCTGGTCCTACGCGATCACCGGCGCGGCGCGCGGCGCGGTGATCCTGATCATGATCCTGGTCGTCGTGTTCACGATGTTCGAGCTGACGCCCGCCAGGGCGCGCGTCGTCGCAGGGATGGCCTTCACGATGCTCGCGCTCACCATGATGTTCAAGGCGCTGACCGATCCCGTTCGCTACGACCCGCGCGTCGAGGCCATGCACATGCTCTTTTCCGGCATCGTGCTGGCGGCGTCCTATGTCCTCGCCGTGCGCATCGGGAGGCTGCGCGCGCGCCTGGTCGAGCAGCGCACGCATCTCGAACAGCAGCGGGCCGAACTGGCCGACGCGCTCGAGCGCATTCGCATGCTCGCCTCGCGCGACGAGTTGACGGGCTTGCCCAACCGACGCGCGGCCCTCGAGCGGATGCAGCAGGAACTGGCCGTGCGAGCGCGCCCCGAACCCATGATGAGCCTGGCGGTGCTCGACATCGATCACTTCAAGCGCATCAACGACAACCATGGTCATGCCGGGGGCGACGCGGTGCTGCGCCGCTTCAGCGAGCACGCGCAGACCCTGATGCGTCGCGGCGACATCCTGGCGCGCTGGGGTGGCGAGGAGTTCCTGCTGGTGATGCCGGCGACCTCCGTGGCACAGGGCTTGATGGCACTGGGCCGGATCCGGCAGGCCCTGCAGGACGTGTCCTTCGACGACATCGCGCCGGCGATGAGGGTGACCTTCTCGGGGGGCATTGCCGAGTGCCTGGGACCGCACGACCTGGATGCCGCCATCGCCCGCGCGGACGCGGCGATGTACCAGGCCAAGAGCGCGGGTCGAGACCGCCTGATCGCCTTCGAAGCGGCCGCGACCGTGTAGCACGACGGGTCGTCGCACGGTCGACCGGTCGCGTCGATGGCGGTCACGTCGTGGCCACCGGCCGGGCGCGCCGGGGCGAGCGGGCGGCGCGACGGGACCCCGGCGCCCACGCCGAGGCCACCCTGTCGAATCGGCGGCTCGCCGTTCGTCGTGGAGACGCGGCGTGCCGTCAGGTGGGTGCGTCGACCGGTCCACCCCCCCTCAGGAGTCCCCGCATGTCCTACATCGACGGTTTCGTGATCGCGGTTCCCACCGCCAACAAGCAGAAGTTCATCGAGCACGCGCGCCACTTCGACCCCCTGTTCATCGAGTTGGGTGCGCTCCGCGTGATCGAGGCGTGGGGCCACGATGTGCCCGATGGCAAGCTCACCGACTTCCGCCGCGCCGTGCAGGCCACGGCCGACGAGACCGTGGCCTTCGCCTGGGTCGAGTGGCCCGACAAGGCCACCCGCGACGCCGCCATGAAGACGATGATGGAGGACCCGCGCATGGACCCGTCCACACCCGGCAATCCGCCCATGCCCTTCGACGGCAAGCGCATGATCTTCGGCGGCTTCGAACCGGTGGTCGAAGTGAAGGCCTGATCGGCGCAGCCAACCGGCAGCCGGACGTCGGCTGCGTCGCGCACGGCCGCCGGGCCGGGTGCGGGCGGGGCTACTGCGCCCGGTCCAGCCCCATCGCCAGCAGCGCCGCGGCGACGTTGTGCTCGGTGCGGGCGATGTGCGCGGCCAGCAGGCCGAGCGCCCGCTCGCCGTCGCGCCCGAGGGCGGCCGACTGCAAGGCCTGGTGCTCGCTGCGCTTGGCGCGCGGCGTCTTGCGGTGCAGGGCGCTGAAGCGGCGGTAGCGCTCGGCGGCATCGAACAGGTCGCTCACCAGGCCCTGCAGCGTGGGCGAGCGCGCCCCGGCGTACAGCGCCAGGTGGAACGCGCGGTGGCGGCGCGACCAGTCCTCGTCCAGCGCCACCGGCTGCGGGCCCAGGCGCTGCTCGGCCAGCGCCAGCGCATGGCCGGCGGCCACCACCGAGGCCTCCCAGGCGTCGTCGCCGTGGGCCAGGGCCTCGCGCAGCGCCTCGCGTTCGACGATCAGGCGCACGCGCGTCAGGTCGGCCAGCCCGGCCACCGTGAGCGGGGCGACCCGAAAACCGCGGTTCTCCAGCGCCAGCACCAAGCCCTGGCCAGTGAGGCGGGCCAGCGCTTCGCGCAGCGGGCTGCTGCTCACGCCCAGGCGGCGGCCGAGTTCTTCCACGCGCAGGCGTGCGCCGGGCGCGAACTCGCAGCGCACGATGGCTGCGTGCAGCGCCTGGAAGGCGCGGTCGGTCTGGGTGGCGGGGTCGGCGCCGGGGGCGGAGGTCGACACGGGCGACAGCATGCAACGAACGCCCGCCCGGGCGCGAGGCGGGAAATCCCTTGGTGCTCAAAGTATTGTTTTGTGCATAAATCTGGGTTCACGCACAAAGACGAGGCCCAGCGGAAGACCATGAAACTCGTGTCCTACACCCTCGGTGGCTCCGAATCGTGGGGCGCCGTCGTCGGCGACGACGTGCTCGACCTGGCCGGCCCCAGCGGCTGCGCCACGCTGGCCGACTTCGTCGGCAGCCCGCGCTATGCCGACCGCGAGGCGCTGCTGCGCGGCGCCAAGGCGGTGGCGAAGTTCGCCGCCGTGACGCTGCTGCCGCCGATCCCACGGCCGGAGAAGATCGTCTGCGCGGTGCGCAACTACATGGACCACCACCAGGAGGTGCTGGCCGCCGGCATGCAGCGCGAGCTGTCCGAGTTCCCGCCGATCTTCCTGCGCGTCTGGCGTTCGCAGACCGCCCACGAGGCGCCCATCGTGCGGCCCAAGGTGTCCGAGAGCCTGGACTGGGAAGGCGAGCTCGCGGTCATCATCGGAACCGGCGGGCGCGACATCCCGGAAGACAAGGCCTACGAGCACGTGGCCGGCTACAGCATCTACAACGACGGCAGCATCCGCGAGTGGCAGTTCCACGCCAAGCAGATCGCGTCGGGCAAGAACTTCGAATCGACCGGCGGCTTCGGCCCCTGGATGGTCACCGCCGACGAGATCGCGCCCGGCCGTGCGCTCAAGCTCGAGACGCGGCTGAACGGCGAGGTGCTGCAGTCCAGCCACACCGGGCACATGATCTTCGGCATCCCGCGCCTGATCCATTACGCCAGCACCATCTTCACGCTGGTGCCGGGCGACGTCATCGTCACCGGCACGCCGGCCGGCGTGGGCTGGTCGCGCAAGCCGCCGCGCTTCATGAAGGCCGGCGACGTGTGCGAGGTGGAGATCGAATCCATCGGCGTGCTGCGCAACCCCATCGTCGACCAGGCCTGAGGGAGCCCGCGCCATGTCGCTCGTCCAGATCCGCAAGCGCAGCCTCACGATCGAGACCGTCTTCCACGAAGGCGGACCGCCGCCCGCGGCGCCGCTGAAGCTGGCCGCCGCCTGCGCCGTGATCCGCAACCCCTACGCCGGCCGCTACGAGGAGAACCTGCTGCCCTTCATGGCCGAGCTGCGCGCGCTGGGCATGTCGCTCGCGCAGGAGCTGGTCGAGACCTTGGGCCGCGGCCAGGTCGAGGTCTACAGCAAGGCCGCCATCGTGGGCGTCAACGGCGAGCTGGAGCACGGCGCGGTGTGGCACGAGGCCGGCGGCTGGGCCATGCGCGAGGTGCTGGGCCAGCCCAAGGCCATCGTGCCCGCGGCCAAGGTGGTGGCTGCCACCGGCTACCGGCTGATGGTGCCGCTGCACTACATCCACGCCGCCTACGTGCGCAGCCACTTCAACACCTTCGAAGTCGGCATCCAGGATGCGCCGCGGCCCGACGAGATCCTGTTCGCGCTCGTCATGGGCACCGGCGGCCGCGTGCATGCGCGCCTGGGCGGGCTCACGAAGGACCAGGTCTCGGTGCACGACGGTCAGCGCTAGACCCCGCGACATGCGCGCCATCCGCGTCCACCAGCCCGGCGGCCCCGAGGCGCTGGTGCTGGAAGACCTGCCGCTGCCCGAGCCGGCCGCCGGCCAGGTGCGCGTGCGCGCCGAGGCCATCGGCGTCGGCCGTCCCGACGTGCTGATCCGCCAGGGCACCTACAAGTGGATGCCGCCGCTGCCCGCCACGCCGGGCGCCGAGCTGGTGGGTCGTGTCGAGGCGCTGGGGGCAGGCGTCGGGTCCGATTGGCAAGGCCGCCGCGTGCTGGTGAGCGCGCGCGAGCTCACCCAGCGTGGCGGCGGCTATGCGGAGGCGATGTGCGTGCCGGCCGAGGCGCTGTTCCCGCTGCCCGACACGCTGGACCCGGCCGCCGCCGCCAGCCTGCCCAACGTGCAGCTGGCGCTGGCCCTGCTGCAGTGCCACGGCGGCGGCCCGCTGCAGAGCATCCTGGTGCCCGGTGTGGCCGGCGGCGTGGGCTGCGCGCTCACGCAGGTGGCGCGTGCGCGCGGCGTGCGCGTGATCGGCACCGCGCGCAGCGACGCGAAGCAGCGCTTCGCGCTCGAACAAGGCGTGCACGCGCTGGCGCCGGCCGACCCCGCGCAGCTGGCCGAAGCCGTGCGCGGCCTCAGCGGCGGGCGCGGCGTCGACATGGCCTTCGACCACCTGGGCGGCGACTGGCTCACCGCATGCCTGCATGCCCTGGCGCCGATGGGCATGCTCGTCTCGTACAACCTGGTGCTGGGCCTGCCTGGGCGCGAGACGCTGAAGGAGATGCGCGCGCTGCTCGGCCGCAGCCTGGCGCTGCGCACGTTCTCGATGCACACCTTCGACGAATGGCCGGAGCGCCGGCGCGCGCTCATGCACGAAGCCATCGCACTGATGGCCGACGGCCGCGTCCAGGCCCCGCCGGCCACCCGGCTGCCGATGGAGCACGTGCGTCAAGCGCACGAGCTGCTCGACCGCGGCGACGTGCTGGGCAAGATCGTCCTCGTCCCCTGACCCGAAAGGCCGCCGCATGCCGCACGCCTACGCCCCCCGCCTGGCCCACATGGGCATCGCCTGCTTCGACATCGAGAAGATGATCGACTTCTACACCGCGGTCTTCGGCCTGCAGCTCACCGACCGCGGCGTGGGCTTCACCTTTCCCTTCCCGCTGGCCTTCATGAGCGCGCGGCCCGACCAGCACCACCAGCTGGCGCTGGCGCAGAACCGCCCGGCCGGCGCGCCCAGCACGGTGATGCAGGTCTCGTTCAAGGTCGACACGCTGGCCGACCTGCGCGAAGCGCGCCGCCGTGCGCTGGACAAGGGCGCGACGAAGATGCGCGGCCTGAACCATGCCAACGCGCTGTCCATCTACTGCCTGGACCCGGAAGACAACACCGTCGAGGTCTACCTCGACACGCCCTGGTACGTGAAGCAGCCGCACGGCGATCCGCTCGACCTCGACAAGCCGGATGCCGAGATCTGGGCCGAGACCGAGCGCATCGCCAAGGCCGACCCCACCTACCTGCCGCTGGCCGAATGGGCGGCGCGCTTCGAGGCGCGACAGCGCACGCTGTGAACGAGGTCGAGGTCATCGTCGTCGGCCTCGGGCCGACGGGCGCCACGCTGGCGGGGCTGCTGGCGCAGCAGGGACTGCGCGTGGCGGTGTTCGACCGGCTGCCCGACCTGTACCCGCTGCCGCGTGCCATCGGCCTGGACCACGAGGCACTGCGCATCTGGCAGGGCCTGGGCCTGGCCGACGCGCTGCGGCCGCACGTGGCGCCGTATCGGCCGAGCGAGTACCGCGGCACGCAGGGCCAGCTGATCAAGCGGCTGGACATGGCACCGCCGCCGCACCGCCTGGGCTGGGCAGCCAACGGCGTGTTCGACCAGCCGGCGGTGGAGCGCGTGCTGCGCGCGCACCTGGCCACGCTGCCGGGCGTGCACGTGGCCACCGGCACCGAGGTCACCGCCTGCGACGACACCGGCGACGGCGTCGTCGCCACCGTGCGCGGCGACGACGGCCGCACGCAGCACTGGCACGCACGCTGGGCGGTGGCCTGCGACGGCGGCGCCAGTCCCATCCGCAAGCGGCTGGGCATCGAGCTCGAGGACCTCGGCTTCGACGAACCCTGGCTGGTGGTGGACGCACGCGTGCATCCGGACAAGCTGGCCGACCTGCCGCAGACCCAGGTGCAGTATTGCGAACCGGCGCGGCCCAGCACCTTCGTCGTCGGTCCCGGCAACCACCGCCGCTGGGAGCTGATGATGCTGCCCGGCGAGCCGATGCACGAGCGCTGGCCCGACGAGGCCCTGTGGCCGCTGCTGGCGCGCTGGATCCAGCCCGGCGACGCCGAGCTGTGGCGTGCTGCCGCCTACCGCTTCCACGGCCTGGTGGCCCAGCGCTGGCGGGTCGGCCGCGTGCTGCTGGCCGGCGACGCCGCGCACATGACGCCGCCCTTCATGGCCCAGGGCATGGTGCAGGGCCTGCGCGATGCCGCCAACCTGGCCTGGAAGCTGCACCGGGTGCTGGCGCTGGGCGCGCCCGAGGCGCTGCTCGACAGCTACGAGGCCGAGCGCAAGCCGCACGTGCAGGCCACCACGCGCAGCGCCATCGACCTGGGCCGCCTGATCTGCGAGCGCGACCCCGATGCCGCCCGCTCGCGCGACGCGCACATGCTGGCGGCCTGCGGCGGGCAGGTGCCGACCACCATCCGCCAGTCGATGCTGCCCGACCTGGCCGCGGGGCTCATCGCCGCCGGCAGCCCCGGCGCCGGCAGCCTGTGCCCGCAGCCGCGCGTGTCCCTGCAGGCCGCCGGCCCTGGCGGCCTGCTCGACGACGTCGCCGGCGGCGGGCTGCGCGTGCTGGCCGACGGCGAGGCGCTGGCGCCGGAAGAAGCCGACGCGCTGCACACGGCGCTGCAGCCGCTGCGCGGCCGCCTGCTGCGGCGCGTGCCGGGCCACGGGTCGGCCGGCCCGGGCACCGCCTTCGTCGAAGACGGCTCGCTGATGGCCGACTGGCTGCGCGCGCTCGGCGCCCGCTTCGCGGTCGTGCGGCCGGACCATGCGGTGTACGGCACCGCGGCCGACACCGCCGGCGCGCTGCGCCACCTGCAGACCCTGGCCCCGATGCTGGGCGCTGCCTGAACCCTCCACACACCACCGGGAGACAAGCCCATGCAACGACGCCACTTCCTGCACACCCTGGCCGCCGGCAGTGCCGCCGCCACCTTCCCCGCCTTCGCCGCCGGCTGGCCCGAGCGGCCGATCAAGGTGCTGCAGGGCTTCGCGCCCGGCGGCAACGCCGACACCATCGCGCGCGTCGTGGGCGGCGAGATGGCCAAGGGCCTGGGCCAGCCGCTGGTGGTGGAGTCGGTCGCCGGCGCCGGCGGCACGCTGGCCTCGGCCGCGGTGGCGCGCGCGGCGCCCGACGGCTACACCCTGCTGCTGGCCACCGGCGGCCATGCGGTGGCCGGCGCGCTGTACGAGAAGCTGCCCTACCAGACGGTGGCCAGCTTCCAGATGGTCAGCACCCTCACCTTCTTTCCCTTCCTCCTGGTCACCCAGGCCGACAGCGCCCTGCGCAGCCTGGGCGACGCGCTGGCCGCCGCCCGCGCCAAGCCCGAGAGCGTGGCCTACGGCAGCGCCGGCGTGGGCTCCACCCACCACCTGGCGGGCGAGCTGCTCTCGCGCATGGCCGGGGCCAAGCTGCTGCACGTGCCCTACAAGGGCGATGCGGCGTCGATCACGTCGCTGCTGGCCGGCGACATCCCGCTCGTCATCGCCCCGCCGACGGCCGTGCTGGGCCACCTGAAGGCGGGCAAGCTGCGCGCGCTGGCCGTCACCGGCCCTCAGCGCTGGCCCGGCATGCCCGACGTGCCCACCGTCGCCGAGCAGGGCGTGGCCGGCTTCGACGTGCGGTCCTGGGCCGGCTGGATGCTGCCCGCCGGCACGCCGGCCGCGGTGGTCGAGCGCCTGAACGCCGAGACGCAGAAGGCGCTGCAGGTGCCTGCCGTGCGCCAGCGCCTGGAAGAGATGGGCGGCGAGGCACGCGGCAGCACGGCGCCGGAGATGACGGCCATGGTCGCCGGCGAACTGCAGCGCTGGACGCAGGTGGTGACCGACGCGAAGATCCGGCGCCTGTAGCGGTCCGTCCGCCACGGCTCGCCCGTGGCGTCGACCATGCCCCGTGCCGCCGTCAGCGCCGGCGGCGCTGGCCAAGCCCCAGGCCGGCGAGGCCCAGGGCCAGGAGCAGCAGCGGGGCGGGCTCGGGGACCGCAAAGCGCCCGGGGTCCTGATCCTCCAGCGGTGCGGGCGGCAGGTCGCGCCTGTCGGTGCCTTGCACTTCTCCGAAGCGGAGGTTGTCGATGCCGATGTTGAGGCTGCCGTCGCCGAGGTTGCGCGCGTTGATCGTCAACCACAGCTGGCGGCCGCGCAGCGGCGTCGCGAACTCGATCGACGTGTGGCCCTGGCTGCCCTCGACGTCCACGTCGTGCAGGGTGGCGAGCTGGTTCGTCGGCGTCAGGAAGGGGAAGGGAATGCCGTCGAACACGACGACCGAATCGATCGTGTAGTCGGCCCGGGACCAGCCGGCGAGGTCGAAGCCGTACAGGACGACGTCGAAGCCGGGATCGCCCGTCAGCACGATGTCCAGGTGGTCGTAGTTGAAGCCGACCGACCCGGTGCTGCCCTGGTACATCACGCGGTCGAGGTCGCCATAGTCGTAGCGCCACAGCTGGGGGCCGCCGGTGAACAGGGAGTACGGGCCGTACTGCACGGTGACATGCGGCGTGTAGCCCTCGCTGCCGACGCCGTAGCCGTACTGGGCGGTGCCGCTCGAACCCGTCGGGCCGCTCACGCGGTCCCCGTAGTTCGTGAACGCGCTTTCCCCGAAGCCCTCCGGAAAGTCCTCGGACACCGGGTATCGACCGGGGTCCGTGATGTCGAAGGTGAGGATGGTGGCCTGCGCCGGCTGGGCAGCGAACAGGTGGGCGATGGCCAGGCCCAGCGTGGCCACAAGGGCGTGCTTCATCGGTTTCTCCGGACGGTGGAAGAGCGGGGGGCACGCGGTGACGCGCTCGACCTGCAGCGTTGCGACTTGCATGCCGCCCTCCCGGCCGCGCGCGCGCAAGCCCTTGATCTGCCAGCGACTGCGCGCAGGTGACTCGTACGTGACCTGGCCCCGTGGCGATCCCGCCCGGCTTCGGCGTGTCAAGCCCGCCGACACGGCCGACAGGCCGGATCCCCGGCACGCGGCCCCTTCGAGGCGGCCTCTTTGAAGCAGGCTCTGAAGCGGCAGCGCCGTGCCGGCGGCGCGGCTCAGTCGGTGGCGGCGGGCCCGCTCAAGCGACCGAGCAGGCGGGGCCAGCGCGGGTCGTCGCGCAGGCCCACGAAGCACGGGTCGGTCCACAGCAACATCATCGACGGGTCGCGCCGGGCGATGCCCTCGTCCAGCAGGGCCAGCGCGTCGTCCGGGCGACCGCAGCGCAGGGCGACGACGGCCCGCACGTAGGGCGACAGCGTCGCGGTGCCCAGCCGCGCGCTGATGTCGGCCATGACCGCTTCCGCGCCCGCCACGTCGCCGGCCAGCCCCAGTGCGGCGGCCAGGCTCGCCCGAGCGTTGGGGTGACCGGGCGCCAGGTCGCAGGCGCGGCGGTACTGCGCCACCGCGCCGACCGGGTCGCCGCGCAGTTGGGCGAGCAGGCCGGCCAGGCCGACGGCCGGCATGTTGTCGGGCGCGATGTCGAGCATGGCGTCGATCTCGGCCTGGGCATCCGCCAGGCGCCCCTGCCCGATGCGCAGGTTGACCATGTGCATGCGCGCGTTGGCGTAGTGGGGATCGAGCCGCCGCGCGGTCTGCAGATGCCGCTCGGCGGCCTCGAACTCGCCGCGGGCGCCCAGGTGGCAGCCGTAGGCCGAATGCACGAAGGCCTGCTCGGGCGCGAGGGCTACTGCGCGCTCGAAATGGCGGCGCGCCGTCGGCCAGTCGTGCGCGAACTGGTGGCTGACCGCCCCGAGCAGCGCATGGGCGACGGCATGCCCCGGATCGACGGCCAAGGCACGCTTCAAGGCCTCGGCGGCATGTTCAGCGGCAGGTCGCGGCTCGACATACCACCCGATGGCGAGGTTGAACCAGGCGCGTCCGAGGCCCACGCAGGCCGGCACGTGGGCCGGCGATTCGCGCAGGGCCAGGTCGAATCGCTCGAGCGCCTGTTCGAGCGTCGGCTTCGACAGCGGCTGGCGCAGCAGGTACTCGCCCCGCTCGGTCAGGTCCTTGGCCCGCCGCGTCGCCGCGTGACCGTCGCTGCCGGGCGGCAGCAGGGTCGGGACGTAGCTGCCCACCGGCAGCCGGATCTCGAACGCGTCCGCACGACCGGCCGTGGCGTAGTACTGCTGCAGCCGCTTGCGCAGGCGGCGCGCCTCGACGCGGACGATGGTGTCGCGCGACGGGTCGAACGACGAGGGCGACAGGCCGAAGACTTCCCAGGCCAGCAGCGACTCCTTGAGCGCGCCGGTGTTGCCGGACACCGCCTGCGTGACGATGTGGCGCAGCAGCTTCTGGTGGCGGGGCGAGCGGCGAAACGGGGCGCTGGCGACCACACGCGCCAGCGTGGACTCGATCAACGCGGCATCCAGTCCACGGGCGCCGGGTGGTTGCGTCAACGGATCGGCGGTCACGGTCGGCGGGAGCGATCGGTGAGAGGGATCGGCGAGAGGGATCGGCGGCAGGCAGGGTCCGCGCGATCGAGTTCGATCGGCACACCCCGCATGTGCCGCTGTCGGACCGGTCGGCGAGGCGCCATCTTCCAGCCTTCGAGTGCCGCCGGCAACCCGTGGCGGTCGGTGACTGGGCTTGTCGGCGCGCGTCGGTCGTCGGCGGTCAGTGCCCGAGCAGGAACGCCAGCGGCTCGTGCAGCCGCCGGGACCAGTCGGCCTCGTTGTGGCCGCTGCCCGGGTAGACGCGGGTCTGGTAGCGCGGACCGACCACGAAGCCTTTCTCGGCCATCAAGGCGTCGATGCGCGGCTGCGCCCGGTCGTACAGGGCGTCGAGTTCGCGCGTGCCGCGGTCCATCCACAGCCGCACGTCGGCAGGGTCGGGCAGGGCGCCGCGCAGGTAGGCCACCGCGGCACGGGGCACGAGGTCGTTGCGCTGGAAGCTGCCGATCCAGTGCGTGCTCAGGCAGGCCGCGCCACCGAACACGCGAGGGTGCTCGCACAGCGCGTAGGCGCTGACCAGGCCGCCCATGCTGGAGCCCAGCAGCAGGGTGTGCTCGCGCTCCGGCCGGGTGGCGTAACGGGCATCGATGGCGGGCTTGAGCTCGTCCACCAGGAAGCGCAGGTAATCGTCGCTGCGCGACCGGCCGTGCAGCGACCGGGCCACGAAGTCCTGTCGGAACGCCGGCGGCAGGTGAGGCAGGAAGCGGGCCGGAAAGTACTCGGCATGGCGGTAGGGGCCGTTGTTCCAGGGTCCGACGACGATGAAGTCGCGCGTCCGGTCCTCGGCCATCAGGCGCGCCGCCACGACGTCGACGTTCCACGCCTGGCGGTTCCAGGTCGTCGTGGCATCGAACAGCATCTGGCCGTCGTGCATGTAGAGCACGGCGTAGCGCCGGCCGGCCGGGTCGTAGCCGGGCGGCAGCCAGACCTCGACGTGCCGCGCGTCCACGTGCCGCGACGGGAAGTGCGCCAGTCGCTCCACGCGGCCGGCGCGGGGAACCTGCAGGGCCTGCGCCCGCAGGTCGCCGGCCAGCAGGGACGTGGCCGTCAGCGCGATGAACGAGCGTCGCGTCATGCCGGGATTGTGGATCGTCCCGGGCGGCTGGCGCATGCTGCCGGCGGCCGGCGGCCGGTGCCGGGCGGCCGTAGCACCCGGCGGCGAGCCCCTCAGTCGACGAATCGCTGCATCACGTAGGACCCCGGCGCCGGGCCCAGCGCCGCCTGCGCCGGGATCGGCCGGGCGCGCTTCGGCGCCGACGAGTGCGCCGCCAGCCAGTCGTGCCAGGCCGGCCACCACGAGCCCTCGCGGGGTTCGGCGCCGGCCAGCCAGTCCTCGGGCTCGACCCAGTCGCCGTAGGCCGGGCGGGTGCCGATGCGGAAGCTGCGCCCGGCATGCCCGGGCTCGCTGACGATGCCCGCGTTGTGCCCGCCGGCGGTCAGCACGAAGGTGATCTCGGCGTCGCACAGCTGGTGCAGCTTGTACACGCTGCGCCAAGGCGAGATGTGGTCGCGCTCGGTGCCGACCATGAAGACGGGCTGGCGGATGTCGCCCAGCGACACCGTGCGGCCCTCGACGCGGTAGCGGTTGGTGGCCAGCGCGTTGCGCAGGTACAGGGCGATCAGGTACTCGTGGTGCATGCGCTCGGGCATGCGCGTGTGATCGGCGTTCCAGGCCATCAGGTCGCTGCGCTGCTCGCGCTCGCCCATCAGGTACTCCTTCATGCGCCGCGTCCAGATCAGGTCGCGCGAGTGCAGGAACTGGAACGAGCCGGCCATCTGCTCGCCGGTGAGGTAGCCCTTGCCGCGCATGATCTCGTCGAGGAAGCCGATCTGGCTCTCGTCGATGAACAGGCCCAGCTCGCCGGGCTCGGAGAAGTCGGTCTGCGCGGCCAGCAGCGTCAGGCTGGCCAGCGGCGGCAGCTGCCCGGCGCCGGCCACGCGGTCGTGCCGGCCCAGCGCCGCGGCGGCAATGGCCAGCAGCGTGCCGCCCAGGCAGTAGCCGGCCGCGTGCATCGGCTGCGTGGTGCCGTGCAGCCGGCCGATGGCGGCCATCGCGTCGAGGATGCCCAGGCGCAGGTAGTCGTCCATCGTCAGGTCGTGGTCCGATGCCTCGGGGTTGCGCCACGACAGCATGTACACCGTGTGCCCCTGGTCGACCAGGTAGCGGGCCATCGAGTTGTGCGGCGACAGGTCGAGGATGTAGTACTTCATGATCCACGACGGCACCACCAGCAGCGGCTCGGGATGCACGCGGGCGGTCTGCGGGTCGTAGCGGATCAGCTCGATCAGCCGGTTGCGGAACACCACCTGGCCGGGCGTGGTGGCCAGGTGCCGGCCGACCTCGAAGCGTGCGGCCTCGGCCAGCAGCTGCGGGTCGGGCTGGCCGGTGGCGTCGCGCAGCCAGTGCATCGCGCCCTGCACCAGGTGTGCGCCGCCGCTGTCCACGGCGTCCTGCAGCACCACCGGGTTGCTGGCCAGCCAGTTGGCCGGCGCCATCACGCCCAGCCATTGCCGGGCGAAGAAGCGCGTCAGGTCGCGGTGGTGCGCGGTCATGCCCGGCAGCACCGAGGCCTCGCGCCAGAAGGCCTCGGCGTGCCGGAATCCGCTGCGATAGACGTTGAACGGCCAGGCCGCCCAGGCCGGGTGGCGGAAGCGCGGGTCGTCGTCGGCGTCGCCGGCGGGCTCGTCCTCGGTGGCGCCGCCGGCCACCTGCAACGCGGCGGCGACATGCTGCGTGGCCAGCGCGGCCAGCTCCATCTGCCGGCCCGGCGACACGCCCAGGTGCCAGGCCCAGTCGGCCCAGGCCAGGGCCAGCGAGATCGGCGACAGGCTGCCGGTGTACGGCGCCCAGCTGGCATGCACCAGGCGGTCCAGGCGCTGCGTGGGGCTCTCGGCGGCGCGCGGCAGAGGGGCGGGGGTGAGGACGGCAGGCGCTTTCATGGGACGGCGCGCTGCACGACCGGACGGGGGACTCCGGCCATGCGGCGGAGTGAACCTGCAGGCATCTTCGCACTGCCGCCGCGTGCCGGATTGACCCAACCCAATCCCCACCCGGTCGGCAGGCAGCCCCGGGCGGGGCGCTGCCGGCGTGGCGCCAGTGGCCGGCGATCGATGGAGCCAGCGCGCCACGCGCGGCCCGGCGGCGGCAGAATCCGGCGGTCCCGCGGTCTGCCGGCGCACGACCCGCTTCGCCGTTGGCCGATCGGCACCGCGCACACCCCCTTCTTCCAGGAGCCACCATGGGCCACGCCGAACCGCAAGTCGCCGCCACGATGCAACCGTTCTGGATGCCGTTCTCGGCCAACAAGGAGTTCAAGACCGAGCCGCGGCTGTTCACGCGCGCCAAGGGCATGTACTTCTACACCCCCGATGGGCGCGAGGTCATCGACGCCTCGTCGGGCTTGTTCTGCGTGGCCGCCGGCCACTGCCGCGACGAGATCGCGCAGGCCGTGTTCGAGCAGCTGCAGACGCTGGACTTCACCGCCCCCTTCCTGCGCGGGCACCCCAAGGCCTTCGAGCTGGCCGAGCGCATCACGCACTACACGCCCGAGGGGCTGAACCGCGTGTTCTTCACCAACTCGGGATCGGAGTCGGTGGACACGGCGATGAAGATCGCACTGGCCTACCACCGCACCCAGGGCCAGCCGCAGCGCCAGCTGTTCGTCTCGCGCGAGCGCGCCTACCACGGCGTCAACATGGGCGGCGTGTCGCTGGCCGGCATGGTCAACAACCGCCGCACCTATGGCACCGGGCTGGCCGGCGTGTACCACATGCGCCACACCGCGCTGCCCGAGAACAAGTTCGTCAAGGGCCAGCCCGACAAGGGTGCCGACTTGGCCGACGACCTGCTGCGCCTGTGCAACCTGTACGGCGGCGAGAACATCGCCGCCTGCTTCGTCGAGCCGGTGGCCGGCAGCTTCGGCTGCCTGCCGCCGCCCAAGGGCTACCTCGACCGGCTGCGCGAGATCTGCACCCAGCACGGCATCCTGCTGGTCTTCGACGAGGTCATCACCGGCTGGGGCCGCATGGGCAAGCCCTTCGCGGCGCAGGCCTTCGGCGTGACGCCGGACCTGATGACCATGGCCAAGGCGCTGACCAACGGCGCGCAGCCGATGGGCGCGGTGGCCGCCAAGCAGGAGATCTACGACACCATCACCAACGCCGGCCCGGCCAAGGGCGTGGAGTTCTTCCACGGCTACACCTACAGCGCGCACCCGGCCTCGTGCGCGGCGGGCCTGGCGATGATGGACATCTTCGCCAAGGAGCGCCTGATCGAGCGCGCCGCGGCGATGAGCCCGAAGTTCATCGACGCCATCCACTCGCTGCAGGATTGCCCGGTGGTCACCGACATCCGATCGGTGGGCCTGATGGCCGCCGTCGACGTGGCGATGGACGGCGCCCCCGGCGCCCGCGGCCACGAGGTGCAGAAGCGCCTGTACGACGCCGGCCTGAACCTCAAGAACACCGGCGATGCCCTGATCATCGCGCCGCCCTTCGTCGCCGAGGACCAGCACCTCGACGAGATCGTCGGCAAGCTGCGCCAGGTGCTCAAGGCGCTCTGAGCGCCGCCGACGCGCCCGGCAGCGCCCGGCCCCCCGGGCGGGAGGCGATGCGTCGGATCACAGGCATCCGCGTGTCGCCCGCCCGGCGTCGGTCGCCCGCAGTGGCCGCGGCCGACCGACTCACCGACCGGGACCGGCCGGTGATGCCGACGGGCTGCGGCCGGGCACGAGCGTTCTCGGACCCCCGCCGAGCGACCGCTGGGTCAACGGCGGGCCCCCAGGCTCAAGCGAAGGCCTGAAGTCGTCGCGACACGGCGTGGACCAACGGCGCGAGGCACGAAGGCGGAAACGGCGACACGCTGCTGACGTTGATCTCGCACAGCACAGGGCGCTCGGGGTCGGCCGCGCTCGGCTCGCCGAGCATGAAGTCGCAGTCCCACAGCAGGGGCAGCTGCTCGACGGCGAGCCCGACCCGCTCGCGCAGCATGTCGACCCAACCGGACTCCAGCCGCTGTCGCAGCCCCTGGAACCGGGGCAGGTCCGGCCCGTGATACAGCCGGGGACCGGGTAGCGGCTCGTCGGGGTGCAGCGCGTTGATCGCCTGGTGACCGAAGCCGGCGACACGATCGCCGACCAGGTAGGCCCGCACCATGCCCTCGGACAGCCTGGGCTGCCAGGCCTGGTCGATCATGTGACCACCGGCCTGCGCTTCGAAGTACGGCGCGACGATTTGAAGCAGCGCAGCAAGATCCATGTCCTGCGTCGTGCTGCCCCGCTGCGCGTGCCGCACCCGAAGGCCACGCGGCGACGCAGCCTCCACGCGCCAGACACCGATGCCGCTGTGGCCGCGATGCTGTTTGAGCACCCGCGGCCCGGACCGCAGCCGCTGCGGCAGTTCAGCCTCGAGTTGGGCCGTGCTGTCGACGCGGTGCACGTCGCTGCCGAACGGCAGATCGCGGGTCTCGACCAGCACGTCCTTGGTGCCCAGCCGAAGCACGGCCTCGGGATGTGCACTGACGAAGGTGCCGTGTGCGGCGACCTCGCGCAGCACGGCGTCGAGCCGGTCGCGACGCCGCCCGCCTTCGATCGGATTGCACCAGACGAGGACGACCTGGACGCCGCGCAGCTGCTGCCGGACCTCGTCGGCGAAGTCGTCGTTCCAGACGGCCGGCTCGGCGGCGATGCCGGCCGCATCGAAGGCCTCGAAGAGCGCGGCGAACCGGCTCGCCGCCGGGTCGGCCCGATCACGGGCATCCCGGTCGCCCGGGTAGAGCAGCGCGACGCGTCGGGAGGCGCGGGTGACCATCCCGTCACCGTCCGGATCTGCCGACGACCGGGCGGCCGTCTGCGCGCCAGCCGTCGAGGCCACCGATCAGGTATCGCGCATCGACGCCGGCGGCCCGCAGCCGCATCGCCGTGGAGCGGCTGACCTCGTGCCCGTGCACGCAATAGACGACCAGCGGCGCCGCGGCCGGCAGTTCGGCCGCCCAGGCATCGACCTGCGCCGGGTCCCGCCACTCGGCGCCCTGGGCCATCTCGCCGGAGTGCTCGAACACGCCGGCGCGGCGGACGTCGATCAGCTGCGTGCTGGCCGCATCCGCGGCCCTCGCACCCAGCCCATCGCTCGCGCGCGTCACCGCAGCCTGGTAGCGCGCGTACACCTGGGTCCAGTCGATGTGCAGCATGAATGCATCGACGTAGGCGCCAGCCGCGGCGCCGAAGTCGAGGTGGTAGGCATGCTCGTACATGTCCAGCGCCAGCAGCGGCACGCCACCGGCGACGGCGTGGGTGTGGTCCGCGGCCCACTGGTTGACCAGGCGACCCTCGCGCGGCTGCAGACACAGCAGCACCCAGCCGGAGCCGCCACCCAGCGCCTTGCCCATCGCGACGAACTCGTCGTGCCAGCGCTAGGCGCTGCCGAAGCTGGCGTTCAGCGCCAGGTCCATTACCGGCGCCATGGCCTGCGGCGTGGCGCCGAGGCTGGCGAAGTACAGCTCGTGCAGCAGCATCGAGTTCGTGGCGATCAGTTCCTCCCGCTTCAGCCCGTTCAGCTCGAAGCCGGGCGTCGCCGCGAAGTCGCGACCGCGCAGCTGGGCGCGGATGGCGTTCAAGCGCCTGACGGCGCCGCCGTAGTTGTTCTGGTGGTGGCTGCGCAGCAGCTGGTCCGACAGCCCGGTGATCGCGGCCGGGTCGAAGGGCAGGTCCACGATGCGAGCGTCCATGGGTAGCCTCCTCAAACGTTGGTGAACAGCGCGGAGCGGGCCAGCTGGACGGCGAGCCCGGCGATGCCGGAGCCCAGCACGACCGGGATCACGCCCAGCTTGAAGCGGAACAGCGCTGCCGCAGCCGCCACCCCGATGACCGCCGAGACCCACTCGAAGCGCCCGCCGAGTCCCTGCGGCCACAGCACGTGCCAGGCGAAGAACACCGCCAGATTGACGACGACGCCGACCACCGCCGCCGTGATGCCGGTCAGCGGGGCCGTGAACTTCAGGTTGCCGTGCGTCGACTCGACGAACGGGCCGCCCAGCAGAATGAACAGGAACGACGGCAGGAAGGGGAAGTAGGTCACCACG
>WBZL01000324.1_pt1 | contig 45173 bp, 44 predicted proteins | sample 5204291 | NCBI WGS metagenome assembly WBZL01 (sample SAMN12344345, study PRJNA552823) | activated sludge metagenome | biome: Activated sludge suspended growth; feature: Nitrification reactor; material: Wastewater; isolation source: activated sludge from nitrification reactor of wastewater... | reverse complement strand
TGCTCGCGAAACCACCGCACCGCCTTCTCCAGCGCGACGTCAACCGGTGTTTGGGGCAGGCCCAGTTCGCGGATGGCCTTCGAACAGTCGTAATGCATCTTGTACTTGGCCATCTTCACCCCTTCGAGCGGGATGCGGGGAGGCACACCGGTCAGGTTCGAGATCCACTGATTCGCGTAGGCGAGCGGCAGGATGGCCAGGCGCGGCAATTTGACGGAAGGCGCCTTCACCCCTGTGATCCGGCTGAGGATGTGAAACACCTCGTTCAGTAGAAGATTTTTATTGCCCAGAATGTAACGTTCGCCCTGTCGGCCCTTGTGCATCGCGAGCAGGTGGCCTTGCGCCACGTCATCGACATCGATCAGATTCATGCCTGTCTCGATGTAGGCGGGCATCCGCCCCTTCATGAAGTCCACGATGATTTGGCCGGTGGGCGTCGGCTTCACGTCTGCTTCGCCGACCGGTGCGCTGGGGTTGACGATGACGACCGGCAGTCCTTCCCGCGCCAGTTTCAGCACTTCTTGCTCGGCGAGATATTTTGATCGTTTGTAATGGCCTGCCATCTGTTCCAGCGAGACCGGTGTCTCTTCGGTGCCCAGTCCTCCGCCGGGGGGCAGGCCGATCGCGCCGATGGTACTGCAATAGACCGTGCGCTCGATGCCGACCTCACGCGCAGTTTCGAGCAGCGTTCTGGTGCCGGTAACATTGATGTCGTAGAAAATCGAGGGATCTTTGGCCCATAGCGCGTAATGCGCCGCCACGTGATAGAGCTGTCGGCAGCCGCCCAGAGCCTGGCGAAGGGAGTCCCGATCGCGGAGATCGCCGTGCACCTGTTCGACGGGCAGCCCGGCCAGGTTCTGCAGATCCGCACCTTTGCGGGAGAGCGTCCGGACTTCCACCCCGGCCTTGACCAGCGCGCGTGCGACGGCCCCGCCGACAAATCCTGTCGCTCCGGTGACGAGCGCCTTCATGCCTGAGATACCGTGAAACGTGAAAAGTGAAACGAGAAACGTGGGGGATATTGAAAGATGGTGCGCTCGAAGAGATTGCGTTTCACGTGTTACGTTTCACGCCTCACGGTTAATTCTTGCGCGAGGTGATATAGCGCGCGATCTCGCGGAGCGGATCGGCTGAGGGGCCGAATGTGTTCAGCCGGTCGATTGCGCGGGTCACGCAGTCGTCGGCCAGCTTGCGCGCGCCCTCGACGCCATAAAACGTCGGATAGGTCTTCTTCCCGCGCTCCGCATCGGTATTGGGATTTTTGCCGAGCTCCTCGCGCGTACCGGTGACATTCAGCACATCGTCGGCGATCTGGAAAGCGAGGCCGATGTCCTCGGCATACCCAGTCATGTCGTCGAGCTGCCGATCCGTGGCCCCGGCGGCAATCGCGCCCATGCGCACGGCGGCGCGAATCAGCATGCCGGTCTTATGCTTGTGAATGTTCTGGAGCGTGGGGAGATCGATGTCCTGATTCTCAGCCTGAATGTCGAAGACTTGCCCGCCCACCATGCCCATGTTGCCGGAGCCGTAGGCCAGTTCCTGAAGCATACGTACCTGCCTGGTGGGCTCACAGCCCTTCATGAGTTCGGGCCGGCTGATGAGATCGAAGGCCATGGTCAGCAGGGCGTCGCCCGCGAGAATTGCCATCGCTTCGCCGTACACCTTGTGATTAGTCGGCTTGCCGCGGCGAAAGTCGTCGTTATCCATGGAGGGCAAATCGTCGTGAATTAGGGAATAGGTATGGATGAATTCCAACGAACAGGCCACGGCCATCAGTCCGGGTGGATCAACCCCGACGGCTTCGGCTGCGGCGATGGTGAGGATCGGTCGGACGCGCTTGCCGCCCGCCATCAAACTGTAGCGCATACTCTCATGGAGCGTCGTCGGGGGCGTCGTCGCAGTGGGGCTGACCTGATCGAGAAAACGGTCCACCGCCAGCCGCTTCTGTTCGAGATACTCTTTAATGTTCATGGGTAGATACAGGGCATTGACGATGACCGGATGGGAACCGGCGGAGAGTAGCAAAAGGGTGAAAGGGGTGTCAATGAAGCCGGGCCTCACCTGGCGCCCCGGCGGGCATACGTATGACTGGTGTGTATTGTCATCATCCAGCGTTTCATCTCAGGAGGACGGGCTGGTGGTTGCCCCCGAACTGCGCGCGTCCAACGAGGGCCTTTAGGCCGCGCGTTGCGCGAGCATGGGAGGACCACCAGGCCGGCCCTCCTCCCCCCTCCCTCCTTGTTTTTTCTTCGACCCCTTCGCTATACTCCCGCGTCATGAGCATTCGGAAGGCCGGTGGTGACTGGGAGCCCATGTTGTTGGGGATTGAACCCCGCAACTGCAAGGTCTGTCAGCAGGGGCTCTATCGGGATAAGACGATGTTTCGCGGCGGCTGGTCGCGCTGCAGCGTGTGCGACGAATTTGTGCATTATAGTTGCCTCGCGAGCGGGAAAATCAGTTTCCTCAAGCAACGTCCCCGTATCTGTAAGAGCTGTCGGACGGCCGAGGAGCAGGCAAAGCAGGCCGTCCCCTCCAGCCACCCCGCACCCGTCGGGTCATGACCCTCTTACTCGATCCGCAACAACGGTCGACCAGGCCTGCCTGGCATGTCTTCTTTTCCCACACCCTTCGATATGTGCTCGCGCCGCTGTTGTTCGTCTCCAGCGGATTCTTCACGGCCAATTTTATTGTGAGCGGCCATTACACCTGGCCTCGCACGAGCCGGGTCTTCGTGTTGACCCTGACCCTGCTCATTCTCGCCTATGAATTCATCTACAAGGACCGCACGATTCAGTCGAATACTCCCGAGCGGGCGTTTCATGGGGTGCTGTATTCTTGTATGATTCCGTACGCCCTCGGTGTGCTGATGATGCTGGCGTTGGCGAAGCTGTGACAGGATGTTAAAAAACACCGCCGGCGTTGTTCTCGCATCGCGAAGAGGCTCAACGTACTGACCGGTACGCTTGAATCTTCAACAGGTGACTATGGCACAGCGGTTTCAAAGCGGGGCATTCGTCCAACAGTGTTTTGCCGTTCATCCCTTGTGCCTCTCGCTGAAGCGGATCGATGACCAGGGGCGACTCGTGGTGGCCTGCACGTCCTGCCGCATGATGCATCTCATGACGGCCGACCAGGTGGTGGGTCGGGTTGCGGCTGTGCCGCTCGACGGCGAGGTGGACGGTCCCAAAGCGATGCCCACGGCGAGAGAGTCTCTGGAAAGCTGTCTGCGCGCCCATCCTGTGTCTGTGACGATCAGAGAACTGGATGTGATCCGCGACACGGTCGGGTTACGCTGCGGGGAATGCCGGCGAATGTTCGATCTGCAGGTTTCGGGGTTCGAGTCCCTCCAGAAGGCGTAGCCGGATGCTGAACAAGGCTGCCAGCTTGCCCGCATCAACCGTACAACCTGACATGTAACGCGTAAGGCGTCCCTTACCGGACTCCAGCTGGTACGGATCACGAACGATGGCTTCCCCGTTACACGGCCACTTGCTGACGCCCACCGAACTCACCTTGGTCGGGGATCGAGAGCTGTTCCTGGCCAAGGAGCGGACCATCCTCAAGGTTCAGGCACTGTTGGCGACCCTCCAGGCGGGATTACAGGAGGAGCTGGCAGGGACGACCTTGTTGTTCCCCCCCGGGTTCGATCCGGCCAAGGCGCAGTCCGTGAAGGGGGAACGCCTCGAACAGTGCCCCTATCAATACGTGGACTACCCGAAACATTTTCTCGGCGACGACAAGTTCACCTTTCGATCCTTGTGTTGGTGGGGCCATCACCTGGTGTTTGCGATGATCGTCGAGGGCGGGCAGGTCAAGCAGTGCAAAAAGAACTTCTTCGACCGCTTCCACCAGCTGGCCGGCCATGGATTGGAGCTGTCACTTGCTCCCACGCTGTGGGAGTGGAAGCGGGGTGAGGGGTATACGCTGCCGATTACGCACGACCGGAAGGCTCAATTGGCGGCGGTGTTGTCCGGGCGGGCCTGGTTCAAGATTGCCCGGTTTGTGCCCCTGGAGTCCCCTGCCCTGTGCGAGGGGCGCCTTCCGGAACTCGGTCGGGAGACCTTCCGGAGTCTCTTGCCGCTCCTGACTCCCTGATCCGGCTTGTGGATCCGGTCCTGTCCGAAGGCTGTTCGTGCCTGCCATCAGCCATCGGTTCCGGTTCTTGCTCCGACCCGTTCTTCCCGTTTGTCATCCGGCCGGGACTTGGGTAGACTGGGCGCGTTTTCGTATGCCACATACTGACAGGGAGGCATGTGTGATTGCACAGGGATGTCGAATCGCGAGTCAATGGTGCCTGGCGGTGGGATTGGCGCTGCTCTGGGGTTGTGCCGGAACCGGGGAAATGGTGTCGGTCAATGTGCAACCGCAGCAACCGTTCGTGCAGAGCGGCCAGCCCGAGCCGTTAAAAATCGTCATCGAGCCGTTTGAGGACCTTCGCGCGGACCGGTCGAAGATCGGCCAGCGGACCCACCTGGGCGGTGGCGTGACCAACTTCAATGTCACCGGCGGGTCTCCCGGCGTGACGGTCGCCGAAGCCTTGGCCGAAGCCTTGCGGTGGCGCGGGTGGAATCGCCGGGGCTGGGATGCGCGCGTCGTGCAGTCGGGCGTGGGAGTGTCGGGCGCGGATATCGTCATCGGTGGAGAAATTCTGAATTTTTCGGCGAACGCCAAGAGCCGCGTGTTCAACACCAAACTGACGGGTGAGAGCCGACTGGTCATCAAGGTAAAGAACCTCGCGGATGACAGCAGTACGCAGCGGAACGTTCAGGGCGAACAGACGAAGCTGGTGTTTTGGTTTACCAGCGAAGATGTGGAGAGTCTCATGTCCGGCCTCCTGCAGGACGGCATCGAACGCTTCATTGCCGATACGAAAATCGAGGGCCGCGGGTTGAAGTCCGTCAAGTGAGGCGTCCCCGGTTCCAGATCGGCGCGCAATCCGGGGAGGGACATTGTGCGTGAACGGCGGTGGGAAACCCCAGGCCGGCTGACCTTTCAAGAGGTCCTCGCGGTCGGGGAACGCCTGGCTGCCTTGGGGCTGAAACCGGCGCATCCCGCCAAGGACGTCATCTGCTACGTCGAGGATTGGGCGGTCGAGTCCCCGGAGGCCTTCGACCTGCTCGACCATTGGGCCACGGAAGACGTGACCCTGGTCCACATTCGCGAAGCCTGGAAGGGCGATTTTTTTCTGTTGGCGGGCGGCTACCACACCGTCTATCAGCGCTACCAGGATGTCGGTACCTACTGCTCCATCAGCCATCCCTGGCGCACCAAACCCGGCCTGAGATTTCATCACCCCCTGTCCATGTTCTGGCTGGGTTTCCGGCACAACCATGCGTTCATCCGCGTGCGTCTTCATACACAAGACGTTGTGACACCGGGGGAGACGCGGGAGGATGCACAGCGCAGCGAGTGGATCGATGAGCGGCGGGCCATCTTTCTCGATGCCATCGCCACCTTGGAGTTGCCGGTCGAGACCTCTGTCGACAACGACAACGTGGTACTACGCCCCTCAGATCCTGCAACACCGTTCTTCTGTTCCTGGCCCGATGCCTTCGGGCCCTGCCAGTTTGAGTACAACACTCTGGATGCCTATGAGTTTCTGGTGCCGGCCAGCCGGTTAGCGGCCACCTTTGCGCCGCAGCCGGCCGGGGTGCGGGCCTATCTCACGGGGTTTTCCCACCCGGCATTGGAGGCGTTTGCCACGGTGCAACCCGGCGCCCGCTCCGTCTACCGTTGTTCCGTGCATTGCGCGCTGGGGGAATTGCCCGAAGTGTTGACCACGATTGAGCCGCACGGGCGTCTGTATAGCACACTGTGCGAATTTCAAACCCAGGACCTGATGCCGGAAGGGGCCGATGCGTCGGCGATCATCGGGATTGTCGGAGGGGGCGGCGGCTTCCAGTTGGAGGCGCGGCTCAATCGGGCTCCCTTGGCCGAGGAACACATGGCCGGCTGGTTGGAGCGACTGTTGGGGATGTCGGTTGTGTATGCTCCGCTCCCCCCCTTCCTGTAACAGGATGCTGAAAACGGTTCCCGGCGGCGTTCTCGCTTCGTTCACGGACTCGACGTACCAGATAGTGTACGCCTCGCCCTCTCACTTGCTGCGGCCTTGCCGGATAACCGTTTTGAGCATCCTGTAGGGACGCCGGCCGCTGAGCATGCCCCCCAGCTGCGTTCTCAGGTCGAAAAAATCCTCGACGTACCGCCAAGGGTACGCCTCCGGTTCTTTCTCCCTTGCGGCCTTGCTGGATGGCCATGTTGAGCTGCCGGATTCTGGCTATTCAACGCGGTTCCCGGCGGCGTGCTCGCTTCGTTCACGGACTCGACGTACCAGATCACGTCGCCCATTCCGACGACCCAATCATGCCCTTCACATGTGCAAGCCCCAATATCGCTCTTCGTTTGACAATCGCCTGCGTCTCCTGAAATCTAGCGCATGGTCTCATTACAACGTTTCCAATCGGTCTTGGGGAAACCCTACCTGCCCCCGCTGTTTTTCTTCAGTGGCGTGACATACGACACGCTCGTGCTGACACGCATCGACCGTCTGCGCGACAACCTGCTCTTGTTGGCCTACCTGAGCCTGCTGGGTTTTCTGATCGTGCTGACCGGGCGTTTGGGGACACAGGAAGCCACGGTCGACGATCTCCCCCCGGATGCGCCGTTCTTCATGAAATGGGTGGTGCAAGCCAAACCCTATGCGCCGATGGCGATTCAGTTCCTGCTGGGCAGCCTGTTCAGCGCCTACGCGATTTTTTATTCCAAGAGCGCCACCTTTGCCGGGACCGCCGTATTCTTCTGCGTCCTGGTGGCATTCCTCGTGGCGAACGAATTTCTCCGCAGCCGGCTGTCGAATGTGCAATTGCTGGTGAGTCTCTACGCCCTCGTGTGCTTCGCGTTCTTCACCTTTTTCCTGCCGGTGATGACGGGATGGATGAATGCGGCGGTCTTTCTCTCCGGGGCCGTGCTGACCGTGCTGGTGGTCCTGCGCGTCGTGCAGTTGATCTATCGGCATAACTCCGATCGTACGTCCCGCGAGGCGATGTGGGCCGTTGCTCCGGCGGTGGCGCTCGTCGGGTTGCTGGTGGGATTCTATGTCTTAAACTGGATTCCCCCGGTGCCGCTGTCGTTGAAGCATGGCGGCATCTATCACGAGGTGAAGCGTTCGGGCGACCGGTTTGAGCTGAGTTTCGAAAAGTCCTGGTACGAGGTGTGGAAAGCTTCAGACACGGTGATCCCGGCGGACGATCCCGTCTATTGCTTCACGGCAGTGTTCGCGCCGGTGGCGCTCAAGACGACGATCTATCACCACTGGTATTACCGCCCGGACCCCGGTCAGCCCTTCACCTCTGCCGACCGCATTCCGCTCAAGATTTCCGGTGGGCGGGCGGGAGGGTATCGCGCGTACACGTTTAAGGAGGGGCTCGATCCGGGAGATTGGCGCGTCGATGTGGAAGTCGAAGACGGGCGTGTGATCGGTCGAATGGCGGTCAAGGTGCTGGACAAGACGGCCGTCGGGCCGCTGTCCTTGACGACGGTGGTGTACTAGCCCGCATGATTCATGAACGGTTCTGCGGCACTCGCCGATCCGCCGTTCCGACGCGCCTGCGGCCGACGGACTCGCCCCTCGGCCCTTCGACGTCCTGCACACGTACGCCTCGAGCCCTCACGGTTCCGTGCGCCGGTCTGACGACGCGGCTTGGCGATTTCGCGACGAACTGTCATGAATAATCCGGGCTAGGCATGATAGAAGGCTCGAAGGCCCTCCAATGATTTGAACGGCACCAGGGCATCGGCGGGCGTTGGGCTTGGCTTGATGGGGCGGAACGATCGTAGCAGAATGGGGTTCCGTGACAGGCTGGATCGGTACACTCTGTAAGCATGAGCATGACGGTCTCGGCCAAAGAAAGGGAGTACGTGCGTGAATGAGAAGCTTGTCGCCCTGTCCTGATAAACCTAATTGTGTCTCGACGACCGCGGGGGAGGAGCGCCACGCGATTGCGCCGTTCCGCTATCGAAAAAGCCGTGCGGAGGCGAAAGAGGCGCTCAAGGCTGTTATGGCCGGTCTGCCACGTACGACGCTGGTGGAAGAAGACGACGCCTACCTCCATTTCGAATGCACCAGCCTCTTGTTTCGCTTTGTCGACGATGTGGAGTTTCTGTTCGACGAAGAGCGCAAGACCATCCATTTCCGCTCGGCTTCCCGTGTCGGATACGGCGACCTGGGTGTGAACCGTCGCCGGATGGAAGCACTCCGGTCGCTGGTGGATGGTACGCTCTAACATTCACATGGTGTGCTCATCTGCTGCCCAGGGAGGCTTTGGTATGATTCGTCGCCACATCGGGCTGCTGTTCCTGTTGTTGGGCTTGATGGTCGGCGGTCCTGTTTCACCGTCGATGGCCGATGAGGTGAAACCGGCGGCGCTGCCCTGGATCATGGGACCGACCGATGCGAAGTTAGGCGATCAAGCTCTGCTGAAATTGCCGAAGGGCTATCAATTTCTTGGTGCCCAAGAGACGCAGCAATTGCTGAAACAAATGGGCAACTTCCCGTCGGGCTCGGAATTGGGGCTGATTACGGCGACAGGGGAGGGGGAAGAGTGGTTCATGGTGGTGCGGTACATCGACGCGGGGTATGTAAAAGACGACGAGGCGGCGAACTGGGATGCCGACGCGTTGATGGCGGCCATCAAGGAAGGAACGGACGAGGATAACGAACGGCGGCAGGCTCAGGGCTTTCCTCCGCTGGTCATTCGTGGCTGGGAGGAGACGCCCCATTACGATAAGGCGGCGAACAAGGTGGTGTGGGCGATCTCGGCGCAGGAACGCGACTCGGTCGGGGTCAACTACAACACGCTGGCGTTGGGGCGGCAGGGCTACCTGAGCATGAACATGGTGGGGTCGTTGGAGCACCTGGCGGTGTTGAAACCCCATGTCGGCCTCCTGTTGGCCAATGTGGAGTTCGTCGAAGGCAAGCGGTACACCGACTTCAACAGCACGACCGACAAGGTAGCGGCGGTGGGCCTGTCGGCGCTGATTGCCGGGGCGGCCGTCAAGTCCGGCCTGCTGGCGAAGCTCTGGGCGTTCATCATTCCCTTAGTGATGGCGGGAAAGAAGTTGCTGATGCTGGCAGTCATTGCGCTCGGTGGGCTTGCGGCCAAGTACCTCAAGAAGAAACCTCACGCTGAGCAGCCGGGCGGCGGCGGAGGCCTGTCCTCGTGAAAATTCTTCTGCTGCTTCTCAGTGGCCTCAAGTTGGGCAAGATCGCCCTCACCGGCGGGACCATGCTCCTGTCGATGGTCGCCTATAGTTTTATCTTCGGCTGGCCGTATGCGGTGGGATTCGTCCTGCTGATCCTGTTTCACGAATTAGGGCACTATGCCGCCGCCAAACAGCGCAACCTCAATGTCGGTGCGCCGACCTTCATTCCCTTCGTCGGGGCCTGGATTCAACTCAAAGAGCAGCCGATGGATGTGGAAACCGAGGCCTATGTAGGAATCGCAGGGCCTGTCGCGGGGACCGTGGCGGCCACGGCCTGTTACTACGCCGCGGAATATACCCAGAGCCAATTGCTGCTGGCCCTGGCCTACGCCGGATTCATGATCAACCTGTTCAACCTCATTCCGCTTTCGCCGTTGGACGGCGGCCGGATCACCGCCATCATCTCGCCGAAGGTCTGGTGGCTGGGCGTGCCGATCCTGATCGGCCTGTTCGTCATGAACCAGAGCCCCATGCTGTTGTTGATCGCGATCATGGCGATCCCGCATGTCATGTCTACCTTCCGTGGCGGCCCCCATGGCCTGCCGGATCGGTACTATGAGGTGCCGCTGGCGACCAGGGTCAGCTATGGCCTCTACTACCTCGGCTTGGCCGCGTTTCTTGGTATCATGAGTTATGAGACGCACCTGCTGCTGCCATCCGGGCGAGGGTAGCCGGATCTTCCACCTCACGTACTCGTTCCCAGGTTGGGCGTCGTGAACACATTCATGGCGGAAGTGGGCCGTATTCAGGGTCTAACGCATGACGTGCGGGCGATCGAGCTGCGCCTGCTGGAGCCAGCGAGCATCTCGTTTAAAGCCGGACAATTCGTCTCGTTCGAGGTGCCGAAGGAAGGACAGCCCCGCCCCGTCACCAGGCCCTATTCCATTGCGTCGCCGCCTGAACAGCAAGATCGAATCCTCCTCGTCCTCAATCTGGTCCAGGGCGGGCCCGGTTCGAGTTACCTGTTTGGCCTGCGTGAAGGCGACCGGACGTCATTCAAGGGCCCGGCGGGGGCGTTTTACCTCCGGGACGATGAAACGAAGGATCTGTTGTTCGTGGCGACGGGAACCGGCATCGCGCCAATATGGAGCATGATTTTGGCGCAGTTGCAGCGGCAGCCGGATCGGCCGGTCACGCTGTTCTGGGGGCTTCGTAGCCAGCGGGATCTCTATTGGCAGGACGAACTGGAAGCGTTGGCTGCGGCGCATCCCCACCTTACCGTCGTGACGACACTGTCTCGACCGGAGCCTGGGTGGCAGGGCGCGAGCGGGCGCGTGACGGCCTTGGTGGAAGAGAGGATCTCTTCCGTGAGCAATCTTGCCGTCTATCTTTGTGGCGGGAGCGGGATGATCAAAGATGTGACGGCCCGGATCAATGCCAAGGGGTTGTGCCCGATCTATCGCGAAAAATATTACGACGAATAGCAGGCCGATGAAAGCGGCCGCCAGCGGCGTTCTCGGTCGCCTGCCTCCCTGCGACGTACCCAGAGGGTACGCCTCAGTCGTCACGCTTCCTGCGGCCTTGCTGGACGACCCCTTTGATCGGCCTGCTTGTCGGAGTGATGAAAGCGGCCGGCAGCATCGTTCTCGGTCGCACGGCTCCCTGCGACGCACCGAGAGGGTCCTATCCCCGTCGAATGACAGCTGGCGCAGAACCTACTTCGCAGCGCGCTTGGTGGTATGTTGAAAGACGCACTTGGGACAGGTGTAGTGAATGAATTGCCCGCCGGCAACCAGCCGAGTGGTCATCGCGACCTTGCACCAGGTGCAGAGCCGTTCGGGCAAAGCGGCGGTCGAGGGCGACGCGTTGGACGGCGATGGAGATGGATCAGTCATGGGGCGCATTCTCGCTAAGGGTCTGAGAGTTTGTCAATGTGCGCGGTGCGGGAGAAATTTCAGCGATAAAGATTTACAGTGTTTCAACCCTTCAGTATAGTGCACCTACATGCTGCACCACTCCCACCACCCCCAGCAGAAAGGTCGTATCGCATATGCACAACGCCGAAGGTGCCACCTCCGACGACATCTCATCATCTTCAGCCAGGATTGCTGATTCCGCGGTCCATCCGGACTCTGTCGGACCCGGCAAGGCCTGGGGTATTTGCACCTCCGTTGATCTCCACGATTGTATCCCCGAACGCATTCGCGACGCCAAACAGATCGAAGCCTATGTGGTGCAGCTCTGCGAATTGATCGAAATGAAGCGATATGGTGCCTGCCAGATCGTCAATTTCGGTGAAGGGCGCGTGGCGGGCTACAGCATGGTGCAGTTGATCGAGACCTCCTTGATCAGCGGTCACTTCGCCAACGACACCAACAGCGCCTATCTCGATATTTTCAGTTGCAAAGGGTATGAACCGACCGTCGTCGAAGAATTCTCCAAAGCGTTCTTCGGTGCCCGTCGTTCGAGCCATCGGGCTCTGTTACGGTACTAACCTGCTACGTCCGCCCCGGCGGGGGACGTTGGCTCGCCGGGGCGCCATCGCATGACTCACGCACAACCTAAAACGGTGCGAGCCTTTTTTGCCACGCTCGCCGACAAACTGGACCCTGAGGCAGCCGAAGGACTGGATGTGGTGTACCAGTTCGATCTGCATGGAGCCGACGGGGGGCAGTATCTCGTACAGATCCGGGAGGGGGCCTGCCAGGTGTCGGAGGGCACTCATCCGGATCCGAATGTCACGTTGGCCATGTCGGGCGAGGATTGTCTCCGTGTGTTGAACGGTCAGGTCAGCGGCACGATGATCGCCATGACCGGTCGCCTCCGCATCAGCGGGGACATGGGGCTGGCGATGCAACTGGCGTCCCTCTTCCCAAGCCTCAGACCCTAAGAGCCTGTCCGAGTCATGCCATTCTGCTGCGGCAAATGAGCTGCAGGCATCTGCATCGTTCTCGGCACAAAAAATCCTCAACGTATTCCAGCGAATACGCCTCCGGTTTTTGTGCGCCTGTGGCCTCGCATCTACCAACAGCTCCTGTGCCTCGCAACGAAGGATGACTCGGGCAGGCTCATGGCAGGCTGTTGAGCAATGCCGCCCGCGGCGTTCTCGGTCGCACGTCTCTCTGCGACGTACAACCGGGACTACTGGTGGGATGTATCCGTTCGCCAGGAATGTCTAGATCGGCGAACGGGTCGAACGAAGTGCGGTGTGTACCTCCTCAGTCGCCCTGCTTCCTGCGGCCTTGCTGGGCAGCCTTTCTGAACAGTCTGCACATCCCAAAACATCCGGCCAGGCGTTTTCGAGAAGAATGTGGCGGTGAGCCTCTGAGGGACACGGCGAGCTCCCTACGGCGCGTCACGTTTGTGAACGCCACCGAGAGAGTGAGGCGGCAGTGTCTTGTGAGGACTCTGCCGGCAGAATTTCCGCGCATCCTGCTAGGCCTGTTGCCCGGCCAATTCAGCGTCTGCCGGTGTCTCCCCCAGCTCGTCGGCTCGCCGCGGGAACCGTTCTTCCAGCATCGTATAGATCGTGGGAACGAGAAACAGCGTGAGGATCGTCGAGACAGTGAGACCACCTACGACGGCGCGCGCGAGGGGTGCGTTGGTTTCGCTGCCGGTTCCTAGTCCGAGGGCCATCGGGATCAGACCGACGACCGTGGCGAGCGACGTCATGAGAATCGGCCGCAGTCTGGTGCGAGAGGCTGTGACGACGGCGGCAGAGAGGTCCAGGCCGCGGCGTCGCAACACATTGGTGTAGTCGACCAATAGGACGCCGTTGGAGACGACGATGCCCAGCATCATGATGATGCCCATTAAGGATGACGTCGAGATCGTGGTGTTCGTCAGATAGAGGATCACGATCACGCCCGGAATGCCCATCGGTACCGAAAACATGATGATGAAGGGATCGATCAGCGACTTAAACTGTGCCGCCATCACCATGTACACCAGGATCAAGGCCAGGGCGCTGGCATACATGAGGCCCTCGAAGGTCTCGCGTTGTTGCTGGATCTGGCCGGCGAGCCGGATGCTGAAGCCTGTCGGCAACTGCAGCTGGGCGAATGCCGATTCCAGGTCCTGGGCAATTGCGCCGAGATCGCGGCCGACGGGGTTGGCCGTAACGTGGACGACGCGCTGGAAGTATTTGCGCTCGATCTTCACGGGCCCGGCATTCAATTTCAGTGTGGCCAGGTTCTTCAGCAGCACCGGTTCGCCGGTTTGAGTCGTCAGCAGTACATGTTCGATGGCCGTCAGGTCCTTGCGATGTTCCTCGGCGAGCCAGGCGCTGATGTAGTATTCATTCCCGTTTTGCGGATCGGTGTAGATGATGGGGTCGGTCTGGCCGTTGCCGTTCAGGGAAAACAACACGGCATTCGCGACGTCGGTTTCGCTGATGCCGAGTAGCGCCGCCTTCTCCCGATCCACCACCACGTTCACTTCGGGGTAGTTCTCTTCCCGGCTGACTTCAATGTCCGCCATGCCCGGGATCTTGTGCATGATCTCCTGTACCTGCCGAATGACGGCACGGGCCTTCTCGAAGTCGTAGCCGTAAATCTCTACGTCGATGGATTTCTGCGAGCCGAAACTCGTCACGCGTTTGACCAGACCGCCCGGATCGAAGAACATCGCCACGCCGGGAAACAGTTTGACGATCGACGGCCGCACGGCGTTTATGATCTCGACCTGATTGCGTCGCCGCTTATCGGGAGACGCCAGATAGACCGAGATGACTGAAGTGTGCGGCCCGGTGTTGGGATTGAACAGCGAAGAGCGGCCCTGCGCGAGCACCCCGGTGCTGGAGGCGATCGCTTCCAACTCGTCCGGCGAAATGTTCTCCCGCAGGACCCGTTCGACCTCGGCAACCTGATCGACGGTGTGTTCCACCCGCTGGCCGACGGGTGCGCGCAAGACGATGCGGAACTGGCTTTCATCCGAGACCGGCAAAAATTCGGTGCCGATATAAGGCAACAGCGCGAGGGAACTCACGAACAGCGCGACCACGGCGACCAATAACGTGCGGCGATGGGCCAGCACCCAGCGCAGGCTGCGTTCGTACCCTTCATCGAGGGCTTCGTAGCGGCGTTGGCTCCACTGCATGATGCGCACGAACCAGGAGGGCAGGGAGCGGTGCGCCTCCTGTTCCGACTTCAAAAAGCGATAACAGAGCGCGGGGGTCACCGTGCGGGACACAAAAAACGAGGTGAACAGGGCGATGGCAATTGTGAGCGTGAGCGGAATGAGCAGCAGTCTTGCGATACCGACGATAAAAAACATGGGCAGAAAGACGACGACGGTCGTCACCGTAGAGGCGAAGATCGGCATGGCGACCTCGCGAGCGGCGTTGACGATGGCGTCCCAGCGGTTCCGGTCGACGTTCAGATGGCGTTGAATGTTTTCGAGCTCGACGATCGAATCGTCGACCAGACGTCCGATGCCCAGGGCCAATCCGCCCATCGTGAACACATTGAGCGTCTGGTTGGTGAAGTACAGCACGATGAACGTCACGAGAATCGACAGCGGAATGGCGACCGAGATGATCAATGTGCTGGTCAGATTTCTCAGGAACAGGAGAATCACCGCCGCCGCGAGCAACGATCCGTGCAGCGCCTGCTCGATGAGGTTCTTGATCGATTGCCGGATGTAGACCGACTGATCGAAGGAAATGCCCAACCGGACGCCGGGAGGAATGCCGATCATCTTGGGAATCGCGTTGCGCAAGGCATCGACCACTTCCACGGTGTTGGCGATGGGCTGCTTGTTGACGCGGAGATACACCGACCGTTTGCCGTCCGTGCGGACGACGTTGGTTTGAATGTCCGAGGAGTCGGTCAGGACGCCGACATCCCGCACACGCACGGGATTCCCGCGCGCGTCGATCTTGACGACGACGTCGTTGATCGGTTCCACGGTTTTGAACTGGGTGTTGGTGAACACGTTGTAGTCGAGGTTCCCGGCCTTGATGTCGCCCGAGGGCAGGATCAGGTTGGAGGCCTTCACCGCCTTGACCACGTCGAGGATCGACAGGCCGCGTGCCTGCAGCAAAGCCGGGTCGAGATTGATGTTGATTTGCCGGATCTTCCCGCCTTCGACCGTGGCGGCGGCGACGTTGGCGATCTGTTCGATCTGCGGCGCGATGGTGTTGTAGGCCAGGTCGTAGAGCGCGCGTTCGTCGAGGTCGCCGCCGGAAGCCGTCACGAACGCCACGGGAATATTGGAGACGTCGAACTTGACGATGAAGGGCTGCAGAATGCCGGGTGGCAGGCTGTTCAAAATCTGGGTGATACGCTGCATTACCTCCATTTGGCCCACGTTGATGTCCGCGCCCCAATTGAACCAGATCTGCACGGCGCCGATGCCCTGCTTGGCAAAGGACTCCACATGTTCGACGTTGGAGGCGGAACTGACGGCTTTCTCAATGGGGTAGACGACGCTCTGTTCGATGTCGAGCGGCGGCGCGCCCTTGTAGATGACCCCGACGAATGCGACCGGAACTTGAATGTTGGGAAAGAGATCGACCGGTAGTCGTTCCAGCGAGGTGGCCCCCAAGATCACCATGGCGAGGGACAACATCAGGATGCCGATGCGATTGCGGAGCGCGAGGAGTGTCAGCCACATATCGGAGACGTGAACGGTGAAACGTTAGAGGTGAAACACAGGGCGTCTGCCGTCAGCGCGGGAGGCCTCGGTGTAAGTTAGCTGTTGGACTCACGTTTCACGGCATCCATCGGTTGGACTTGGACGGGGACGCCTTCGCTGACCAGATCTTTGCCGGAGACGATGAGTTGCTCGTCCCCGGCAAGGCCCTTCACGACTTCCACCCGATTCTCGGCGCGAGCGCCCAGTTCAACGGGAACCTGATGGGCCTTCCCATCCTTGACCACATAGACGTACTGCGATTCTTCGAGTCGGCTCACGGCGTCCAGCGGAATCTGAATCGCGTGTGGATGTCTTCCGACTAGGACTTCGACGCGGGCGAACATGCCGCCTTTGAGGCGATGGTCCTTGTTCGGCAGATCGACCTCCACGGTCATTGTGCGGGTGGCACGGTTCAAGGCCTGAACGATGCGTGTGACCCGGCCTTCGAACACCTCATGGGGATAGGCCTCGGCGCGGACGTCGGCGCGTTGCCCGATGTGCACGAGGGGGACGTCCTTCTCCACGACTTCGATCAACGTGCGCACGGTTTCGACGTCGTGCACGCTCAAGATGCCACGCGACACCGTCGACGTGCTGGCGGTCGTGCCGCTCACATAGGCGCCCGGATCGAGGTTGCGTTCTGCGATATAGCCGGCAAACGGGGCGCGGATGTAGGAGTAGGCCAGGTTAGTTTCGGCCTGTGCCAGGGCGACGGTCATCTGTTGTACTTGGGCGCGCAAAGAATCTTGTAACGCCACTGCCGCATCACGGTTCACCAGCGCGGTGTCGAGATCCTGTTGCGACACGAACTGGTCCTTGATCAGCGCTTGCATGCGGTCGAGCGTGAGCATGGCGTTCCGCACACCGGCGTCCTGCTGCACGACCTTCGCTTTGGCCGACAGGAGATTGGCTTTGGCCTGGTTGACGGCATGGATGTAGTCGGTGTGATCGATTTCGACCAGCAGCTGATTGGCTTTCACCAGATCGCCCTTATCGACGTAGATCTTGGCGATGTAGCCGTCGACCCGGGAGAAGATGTTCACGAGCTGGTTCGGGATCAAATCGGCGGTATAGGTCAGCCGCACGTCGAGGTCTTGCTTGAGGGGCGTCATGGTGCCCACGGTCAGGATCCGGTTCTTGCGCGGGTCGCTCTTGGCGCCGCTGGTGAGGCGAAACACCACCAAGGCTGCCACCGCGACAAACACGATCAGCCCAAGGGTGACGATGGGATGTCGTGTGATCGGGTTACCGGACACGGGTCAGGCCTCGCTTTTTGGCTGCGGACGGACGTTCTAAACCCGTCAAGAACAGTTCCACGTAGGTGCCCACGATGTCCTTGTGCGGACAATGCAAGGGGACCTCGAATATCTCATGCAACAGCCGGTGGTGGACCACCATGCCGATGAAGGCGCGCGCTGCCAGCAACGGATCGAGGGGACGAAAGGCGCCCTCGTCGATTCTGGTTCGAATGTATCCGGCCAGATAGTCGTAAAAGACCCGGTGTTGGTTGCCGAAAAACATATCTGCCAGCTCGTGGCCTTCCAAGGCGCTGAACAGTAACAATCGCAGCATCGTCGGATCCGCTCCGGGACGAATGCGGTACCCGGCGATGAGCGTAAAGACGCGAGGGTCGTCACGTTTGCGGGCCGCTTTTTCAATGGCATTGAGCAACTCGCTGAGAGGGGCTTTCTCGGCGAGGATCGCCGCATAGAGCGCGCGTTTGGTCGGAAAATACTTGAACACCAACGCCTCGCTCACACCGGCGGCCTTGGCGATTTCTTTCGTCGTGGTGCCGTTGAAGCCCTTGGCGGCGAAGAGGCCGGCGGCCGAGGCAATCAGGCTGGCTTGGCGGTCCCGGCCGGGCGTGCGGGCGAGGGCGGAGGCTGTTTTCATCGAATGGTCTATCCGGTGAGTGAGTGATTACTCACCGCCAGGCTATCATGCGAGTGTGAAACAAGACAAGAATCGCACGCCGTTCAACCTCCCGGGAAGAAGTCGCGGAGCGGCCGGAAGACCGGTCAGAATGTGGAGGGGGAATTGCCTTCGTTCAGCTTGACGCGAAAGGCTTCGCTCTCGAAAAAAATCACGCCGAGGCCGGTTCGAAGGTCGTAGCGGAGGATGATTGCGCTGTCGGGCCCCTGCCAATTGAAAAATTTCACGGCGCCGCCGGCCATCTGACCGGGAGTCTGATCGATCGGTCCGAATTGTTGCTGCAAGAACGTCAGCAGTCGGTCATGGGTGTCTTTACCGGTGTAGCGCACCATCACACGGGCGAATTTCCCATCGATGGTGCTGAACTTCATCGAGTCGACCGCCGCCGGTCCTAAGGTGCGTGGCGTCGTGTTGAGCTCGAAGCTTTGTACCCGGCCTGCATCCTCGACCTTGACGAACCGATCCGATTCGGTAAACGCCGCCCCCCAGGGGATACCGTCGAATCCGTTGGGGTCGTTCTGCATGGGGACGGCCAGGGCGAGACCGGTGGGTATCAGCAGGACGGCCACCGCGAGGATCGTCAGTAAGCAACAGAGGCGGAGGCTGGTGCGTGGTGTGCGCATGTGTGGTTACTCCCCGGTGCCCGAAATCCGATCTTGAAATCGAGGAGCCAGGTTGCGGCTCTCGATGAAGATAAATCCTCGATCCCGGTTGGCTTCATACGTCAGGCTGATCTCCGTGTCCGGCCCTCGCCAGGTATACTGCTGGTTCAGGCCTCGCATCATCTGTCCCGGGAGCCGCTCGATGGCGCCGTAGGTTCGTTCGAGATACTGCAACACCTGCTTGTGGGTTTGGGTGCCGCTATACCGAATGGTGACTCGTGCGAACTGGGCATCCACGGTGGAAAGCAGCACACTATCCACCGGGATATCGGCATAGACCGGGGAGCGATCGCGAAATTCATAGTCGGTGGTATGCCTGTTCTCATTGGTGACCATGAGGTCAGAGATGCCGGTGAGAGGCATGCCCCAGGAGAGATCGCGGTAGCCGTGCGGATCGTTTGCCATGGTGATGGCAAAGACCGGTCCGACGAGACCGAGGAGTAGCAGGCCGGGCAGCAGGACCCAGCGCCGGAAGGCGGGCGTCGACCATATCGAGCAGGCAGTGCGCATGGCGATTGAATGGGTCTCGCCCGCATTACTCATGAACACTGCTGCTGCACTCGCCGATCCGCTGGTCCGACCAGCCGGCGGCCGACGGGCTCACCCCTCCGTCATGAATAACCCGAGCTCATCGGCACGCTATCACGGTCGTTCCGGTGGCGGCAACCCATACGCGCCGTTCTTGTGAATGGGGGACCCCTTGGCTATAATGCGCCTCTTGTGCCGGGCTCGTCCCGGTAAGAGGAGCAGGTTCATGGTCGACAGTGACGTCTTCGTACAGGCGCTGGAACAGCTAGGGGTCAATTTCTTTACGGGTGTGCCCGACTCCCTCTTGGGCGGCATCATCGAAGAACTCCTCACCCGCAAACTCTATACGCCTGCGGTACGTGAGGATGAAGCCGTCGCTATGGCAGCCGGTGCGTTTATGGCCGGGAAAATTCCAGCCGTGCTCATGCAGAACTCCGGGTTGGGCACCTCGCTCAATACGTTGGTTTCGCTCAATGTGATCTATCGGCAGCCCTGCATCTTGCTGATCTCCTGGCGGGGCTTTGAAGGCAAAGACGCCCCGGAACATCTCGTGATGGGCGAGACCATGCCGCAGTTGCTCGATACGATGAAAATTCCTCACCGGACCTTGTCGGAGCCGACGATGGCGGACGACCTCCGGTGGGTCGCACAGACGTTTATGAAACAGCGGATTCCCGTGGCGCTGTTGATCAAGAAGGGCATCATCAAGGGGTTGCACCCATGAGACCGGAACAGGGAACGATGCAGAGCCGGGCCCAGGCGATGGCGGCGCTGCTTGAATTGCTCACGGATCAACCGGTCGTCATTTGCAATGGATTTCCCTCGCGGGAAGCTCAGAAGCTTGCCGATCGGCCGACGCATTTCTATATGATCGGGTCGATGGGAAACGCCGCCGCCATCGGTTTGGGCGTGGCACTCGCCAAACCCGCCAAGAAAGTCGTCGTCTTCGACGGCGACGGCAACGTGCTGATGGGGATGGGCACGTTGGCCACGGTAGGTGCCTTGCGGCCGAAGAACTTCGTGCATGTCGTGTTCGACAATGAGGTCTACGGCTCGACGGGGAATCAGCCGACCATCTCCAACGTCGTCCAGTTGGAAAAGGTGGCTCGAGCGGCCGGGTACGTAGCGGTCGAGCGGGTGTTGGACCGTGAGGATCTCGTCTACGAATTCAACGATATGTTGAAGAACGATGGACCGAGCATGTTGCTCGTCAAGGTGAACGAGTTTGTCGAGGATGCCGGACGGATTGCCCTGGAGCCTCCGGCGATCACCGCGCGTTTTATGAAAGCCATTGAATAATTGCGGCGCACTGAACGTGCTGGGTGAGCCCGTCCTGCTCCGTCCCGATCAACAGCCTGAGGCATAACCATGATACTTCTGAATCCAGGTCCGGTAAATGTAAGCGAACGGGTGCGGCAAGCCTTGTTGCGGCCGGACATCTGCCATCGGGAGTCCGAGTTTTCCGACATGCTGCTGCGCATCCAGCAGAAGCTGCTCACCGCCTTCGTGCCCGGCGCGGAGTCTGAGTATGTGGCCGTCGTCTTGACGGGATCCGGCACGGCGGCGGTGGAGTCGGCCGTGATGTCTTGCCTGCCGTTGGGAAAGCGCATGTTGGTGCTGAACAACGGGGTCTACGGCGAACGCCTCTCCAATATGATCGGCTTGCAGCGACTCGGCGTGTCTGAACTCAAGTCGGACTGGCATGTGAGGCCTGATCTTGAACGGCTGCGGTTGGCTCTGCGGCAGCATCCTGAAGTGCACGCCGTGTCGATGGTTCATCACGAGACGACGACCGGCTTGATCAATCCCGTGAAAGAAATTGCCGAGGTCGTCGACAGTCTCAATCGGGTGTTTGTCCTCGATTCCGTAAGTGGGCTAGCCGGCGAACCGATCGACATTGCCGGCTCGCACATCTATATGGTGGCGGGAACAGCCGGAAAGTGCATTCAGGGCTTTCCCGGCGTCTCGTTTGTCCTGGTGCGCAAGGGGTTTTTGGAGCAGATGCGCAAATATCCGAAGCGATCCTGGTATTTGACCCTGACGCACTATGTCGATGAGCAGGGACGGGGGATCGTCCCGTTCACGCCGGCCGTGCAGGTGTACTACGCGTTTGAGGAGGCGCTGGATGAGTTGCTGGCAGAAGGCGTGACCAACCGCTTCCGGCGATATCGGCGCATGGCATCGAGGATTCGCGAGCGGATGGCGGGCATGGGGGTGCAGCCGTTCCTGCCGGCGGATCTGCAGTCGAATACGATTACCGCCTTCCATCTGCCTGCCGGCCTTAGCTATGCGACCCTCCATGATCAGCTCAAGGCCCGCGGCTATGTGATCTATGCCGGTCAAGGGCAGCTGGAGTCGAAGATCTTCCGCGTCGCCAATATGGGGGCCCTCACCGAGGCTCAGATCGACGGATTCCTGGGCGCGTTTGCGGAAGTTCTCTCCGGAGCAACGGCTCGCGCATGAGGGCGATTATCCTCGCGGCCGGAGTGGGCAAACGCCTCTGGCCGGTGACCCAGCACAGGCCGAAGTGTTTGATCGAAATCGGCGGGCAGACCTTGTTGTCCCGCTATCTCGAATCCCTGGCCTCTGTCAGGATCAAGCACGCGACCATTGTGGTTGGATACAAGCAGGAGATGATCCGGGCTGCGGTCGGCTCGCAGTGTCATGGCGTGGACATCTCCTATCTGGTGAACGAGGAGTTTCACCGCGGCAGTATTTCCTCCCTGTGGATCGCCAGACAGGCGTTGACCGACGATGTTGTCATCATGGATGCAGACGTGCTGTTTCATCGGGAAATCCTTCGGCGGCTGGTATCCTCGCCCTACGAGAATTGCCTGCTGATGGACGATACCGTGAAGCAAACCGGCGAAGAATGTATGGTCGTCGTGCAGGGCGATCGCGTGATTGCGCTGAGCAAGAAAATGCCTGATCGGTACGATCTCGCCGGTGAAGGGGTGGGGTTCCTCCGGGTGCGTCGGGCGGATGCCCCCCACGTGATCGCGTCCCTCAACGGGTACATCGATCAAGGGCGATGGGATATGGAGTACGAAGACGGCTTGCTGCAGTATTTTCGTGATGTCAGAGTCGGGCATGAGAAAATCGGCGGGTTGCCCTGGACAGAAATCGATTTCCCCGAAGATGTCACGAAGGCGGAGCGTGAGGTTCTGCCACGGCTGTAACCCAGGCGGGAGTTCGCTCAACACGCTATCGCACCTTTCTGCCGACGAGAGACGAACTACGCAATACGAACGACGAGTCCGACGATGAGTGAACGTACCCTACAACGTGGCGCGGAACTCCAGGGACTGAGCACAGCGATCCTCCTGCCCGGGGCGAGCGTGTTCGGCGATCGTCCTGGTCGCGGGCTGGCCGACGTCGGCCCCCTGACCCATATCGGCGGATTGAGCCTGTTTCAGCGGACCGTGCTCACCTTGCAACGTGGGGGCATTCGCCAGTTGATTGTGCTGGCCGGCCCCGATGAAGAGTTGCTGAAGCAAGCGTTGGCGCGCGGGGCGCGTGTGACGATTCCGGTCCGTTGGATGCCGGTGCGTGAGTTCCCGCTGGATGATCCACGGACATGGGAGTCGTTGGCGACCGAGGTACGCGGGTTCTGTCTTATTGCCGGGGTGCAGGCCGTGTTTTCGAAGCACTTGGTCGAGCACCTGCGGCAAACGGTGCGAGACGGTGAGGCGCTGGTGGTGACGAGGGCCGGTGGGCCGGAGGAGTCCTCGTCCGGTCGTCGGAATCCGGTCGTCGCCTTACAAGAGGGGCGGCTGGTGTCGTTTCACAATCAGCCGAGCCGGGAACATCATCAGGTGGCGGCGGATCTTGTCGTGGTACCGGCCAGTATTTTGAATCCACCGGCCGGAGCCGGGACGGGGGCGCCCGGGAGCAGCGTCGAGTCACCGGGCACCGTTCCCATGCGTCGTTGGTTGGAGCAGGCGGCGGTAGAAGGCCGCGTGCGTGTGGTGGCGGCCGCATCCCAGGCGGGCCTCTGGTATCGCGAAGTGTCGGATCAGGTCAGCGCCGGTCTGGCGGAGCGGACGTTGTTCCGTTCCTTGAAAGGCGACGCCGAGGGCTTTGTCGATCGCTACTTCAACCGTACCTTCTCGCGTCTGTTGACCAGACTGTTCCTGCACCTGAAATGTTCTCCAAACACCATCACCATGGTGGCGACGGCCGTCGGTCTAGTGTCCGCCGTCGGGTTTGGTCTGGGGACGTATACCGCCGGCATTGTTGCCGCGCTGTTGTTTCAACTTGCCGCTATTATCGATTGCTGCGACGGCGAAGTTGCGCGGCTCACGTTTACGGAATCCCCGTTCGGTGCCTGGTTGGATATCGCCATGGACAATGTGGTGCATATCGCCATCTTTGCCGGCATTGCCTGCGGGGCTTATGTGCGACAGGCCGGTACGGAAGACGCCTGGGTTCCGTTGGCTCTGGGTGGCGTGGCGATATTCGGCAATGCCATGGCCTTCTGGCTGGTGACGAAGGCGCAAAAAATCGGCGCCACGCGGGGCTGGAAGACGCCGAAGCAGGCAGCCTGGTCCGATTTTATTTTAAAGAATGTGGCCAGCCGGGACTTTTCCGTCGTGGTCTTCCTGTTTGCCCTGCTGGATACCCTCAACTGGTTCCTGTGGATGGCCGCACTCGGGTCAACCGTCTTCTGGTTGATGATGTTGTGGGTGATCCGACCGTCGGCACAGGCCCGTGCTTAAGGCCGCTCTTCTTGTCCTCGGGGCGCTGACACTCTCCGCACTGATCTGGCACATCGGTATCGGGCGTATTTACGATGCGGTGACGCAACTGGGTCCCGCCGCCATGATACTCGTCCTGCTTCCCTCTCTCCTCATGTATGTGCTCGAGGCCTATGGCTGGCGGGTGACGCTGGGCACCTGGGCGAACGGCGTCCCGTTTTGGCGCATCTTGGCCATTCGCACCGCCGGGGAAGTCGTGAATATGACGACGCCCACCGCCTACGTGGGAGGCGAACCGCTGAAGGCCTACTTGTTGAAGCGAGACGGCGTGCCGATGGTGGAGGGCTTGGCCTCCGTGGTGACGGCCAAGACCACCATGACGATCGCACAGATTGTCTTTATCCTGGCGGGGATCGGCCTGGGATTCTGGTTGTTGGGTGCCGAGGGATCCGCCGGTCAGACGATCACTGCGGGGCTGGTGAGCGTGGGACTGTTGCTGTTCGGGGTCGGGGCCTTTGTGCTCGTGCAGCGGCAGGGCATGTTTGGATGGATCCTCGCGCTGCTGCGGCGCATCGGGCTCCGCATCCCGTTTCTGGAAGCGCGCGAACAGCAGTTGCTCGAATTGGATCGCACCATTGCCGGGTTCTATGCCCATCAGCGACAGGCCTTCCTCTTTTCCACGGGATTGTTTCTGTTGGGGTGGCTGGCCGAGGCGCTAGAGGTGTATGTGATGGTTCTCTGCATGGGGCAATCCATCGAGGTCTTGCCGGCCATCGCCATTGGGGCCCTCTCGGTCTTCATCAAGGGAGGGACGTTTTTCATTCCAGGCAGCCTAGGTGCGCAGGATGCCGGAAACCTATTCCTTCTCTCCGCCTTCGGCTATGGAGAGGTCACGGGCATCACTTTCGCCCTATTACGGCGCTTTCGGGAATTCGTCTGGATTGCCATGGGGTTAGCCTGCCTGGCCCTACTGACCAAGGGCGAGAAGGCTGCTGTTCCAGTCCCCTGATCGGTCTTCCGGCCGTTCGTCCAGGTCACACCAATATATTTGCCATTTTTCCTACACAGGCCTCATGGCGGGAGAATGTCGGTCGCCTATCAATCCCTGTGTGGGGCGTTTTCGCGTCAACTGGAGGAAAACGATTCTCTTGCTACACTTATGTGGTCGGAGATGCCTTGTGTCGACCGACCGCACGGCAGTCGGAAGATCGTAGGCCTGACATCGTACGGGAACATCATGCAACCACCCTATAAGCGGGCTTCTCCAGCGCCACCGGTACTGCAGGAACGTAAGACTGTGGCCAGTGCGGATCGCGTCGGCGACCGACTGTTGCCGCCGTTGGAGGACCCGGCCGAGGCCCTGCGGTTTTGTCGCGCCTTGGCGTCGGCGCTTGACCGCAACCCTGACGGCGAGAGACCTGTCCTCACACCGGCAAACTTTGCAGCCATGATGGGACAGGCGGAGCCATCGAACGGGCGACCCCAGCTGTCCGTCATCATTCCGGTGTTCAATGAGGCGGAGAACCTTCCTGCCTTGCATAGCCGTCTCACCAGGGCATTGGTCGGTCTGGGAATGGAGTATGAAATCGTTCTGGTAGACGACGGCAGTCAGGATGAGAGCCCGGAGATCATGCGCCGTCTGGAGGCGGAGGATCAACGCATCGTCATCGTGGAGTTTGCCAGAAATTTCGGGCACCAGGTCGCGATCAGTGCAGGACTGGAGCATTGTCGCGGACGGGTTGTCAGTATTATGGATGCCGATTTGCAGGATCCTCCCGAAGTCCTCCACACGTTTCTGGCGAAATGGCAGGAAGGGTGGGACGTAGTCTACGCGGTGCGAACCGAGCGCAAGGAATGGTGGGGCAAGCGGTTGGCGTATGCGGCGTTTTACCGGCTGTTGCAGCGGGTCGCCAATATTGAGATCCCGCTCGATGCCGGAGACTTTTGCGTGATGGACCGGAAAGTGGTGGACATGCTGGTGCGGATGCCGGAACGGAATCGCTTCGTCCGGGGGATTCGCAGTTGGGTGGGATTCAAGCAGATCGGTGTGCCGTATGAACGTCACGCGCGGTATGCGGGGGCGCCCAAGTATACCTTCAGCAAGCTGATCTACCTCGCGCTGGACGGCCTGGTGTCGTTCAGCCACATGCCGCTCCGTGTGATCACGGTGCTGGGGTTTACCGTGTCCCTCCTTTCGTTCTTGGTGGCACTGTTTTACCTCCTCAAGAAACTGACCATCGGTGTCGGGGTCGCAGGCTTTACCACGCTGGTCGTGTCGATCTTTTTCCTTGCCGGCATTCAGCTGATGACGATCGGCGTGATCGGCGAGTACATCGGACGGATTTCCGACGAGGTCAAGCACCGCCCGTTGTATGTGGCCCGCCGTGTGACCAGGAGATAATCGCCATTCGCATTCTGATGTTCGATAACGAGTTCCCTCCACTCGGGGGCGGTACGGGAGTCGTCAATTTTCATCTCTTGGAGGAGATGTCCAGGCGACCGGACGTGATCGTCGATCTCGTGACGTCCTCGCGAAGTCGGACGCGTCATGAAACCGAGCGGTTCGCCGATCGCATCACGATCTACAAAGTGCCGGTCGACAATCAGAACATCCACCATGCCACCAATCGCGAGCTGTTGCGGTATAGTCGGCGCGGCTTATGGCAGGCCAGGCGATTGCTCTCGCAGCACCGGTATGACGTGAGCGTTGCCTTTGCGGGCGTGCCGGCCGGCGCCATCAGCCTCCTGTTGCGCCTGACGCACGGCTTGCCCTATGTCCTGTCGTTACAGGGACCCGATGTTCCCTGGTTCGAAGCGCGATACCGCTCGCTCTACCCTGTGCTGACTCCGTTGATCAAATGGATCTGGCGGCGGGCCGGTGCCGTGACGGCGATCAGTGCAGAACAGGTGGCACTGGCGCATCGCACCATGCCCGAGCTGGCGCTGGTGACGATTCCCAATGGGGTCGACACCAGATCGTTCGTTCCGGCCGGGAAGGCTCCGGCACGGCCCTTCACGATCATCTGTGTCGCCAGGCTGATCGAGCGCAAAGGCCAACACCATCTCTTGCAGGCCTTTGCGCAATTACGCGCTTCCTGCACTGAGCCGGTGGCGCTGCTGTTCGTGGGGACCGGCGATGCCGAGCCGCAATTGCGCGAGTTGGCCGAGAGGTTGAAGGTGACGGACGCGGTGACGTTCAAGGGATTTGTGCCGCGCGAAGAGATGCCGAAGATGTATCACGGCGCCGATCTGTTTGTGCTCCCGTCCCAGCACGAGGGCATGTCGATCGCGCTGCTCGAAGCGATGGCGTCCGGGCTGCCGGTCGTGGTGACGGATACGGGGGGCACCGCGGAATTGGTAACGCAGGGAGAGAACGGCGAGATTGTCCCATGGGCCGATGTTCCGGCACTGACCGCCTCGTTGCAGCGGTTGTCGAACGACAGCCGCCGGCGCACGCAGATGGGGCAGGAGGGACGAAACCGTGCCCAGCAGTTCGGCTGGGCGGCTCTGGCGACACGATATCTCGACTTGTGCGAAGGGCTGATGGCGTCGTCAGTCGAGGGCCTCGGCCGTCATGCAGCCGTGAGGTCGGTGCGCCGACTCACTAAGGAACCACGGGTATGAACCGACATCCGCGCGTGTGTATTCTCACCAGCCAGTATTTCGATTGGGGGATTTACGGCGGATTCGGCAGCATGTCCCGGAAGCTCGCAGAGAGTCTTGCCTCGTCCGGCCACCGGGTCAGTGTCATCGTGCCTGGACGCCGAGGGCAACGGCCGGTCGAAACCATCGGCGGGGTGGAAATCCGCAGCTTCTCTCCGCGAAACGTCGTCGACGCCTGCCGTCTGATTCGAGCATCCAACGCCGATATTTTCCACTCGCAGGATCCGACCGTCTTGACCTATCTGGCGCAACGGATTCACCCGCGCCGCGCACACGTGGTCACCAGCCGCGATCCACGGGAGTTGAGCGACTGGTGGGTGGAGTTTCTTTACGCCACCCCGATGCGTCGATTACTGACGCCGTTGAATTACCTGACCGAATCCGGATTGCTGGTGAGGCAGGCGGTGCGTCGCGCGAATGCGGTCTATTGCCCCGCACATTTTCTGAAAGAGAAGGTCAAGCGTCTCTACGGGCTCACGGAGTTACCGGCCCTGTTGCCCAATCTCATCGATGTGCCCGCCGCAGTGCCGCGGAAAAGCGACCGGCCCACGATCACGTTTGTGGCCCGTTGGGACAAACGCAAACGCCCCTGGCTGTTTTTGGAATTGGCCGCACAGTTTCCTGCGTATCGGTTCGTGGCCGTCGGAAAGGGCAGCGCCTCTGCGGAGACCGGTTTTGACGCGGAGTTGCGACGTCGTTTTCGTGACGTGCCCAATCTCGAAATGCCGGGGCTGATCGATCGCTTTCGCGAGCCGGAACGGATGCATCACCTTCTCTCGGACACCTGGATCTTCGTGAGCACGGCGGTACGCGAAGGGCTTCCGCTGACCTTCCTGGAGGCGGCGGCCTATGGATGTCCGATCATCAGCCGTGTCGACCCGGACCAGTTCGCCACGCGGTTCGGGAAACAGGTGCACGATGACGACTATGCCGCGGCGATCCGGGGTCTTCTTGCAGAGGCTCCGCTGGAGAAGGGCCGTGCGGCCTATGACTATGTGCGGGCGACCTACGAAACCTCCAGAGCCCTGGCCGCCCATCAAGAGCAATATGCGCGGTTTGCTGCCTGAATCGTGAGCGTCTGGTCGCGTGTGACTCGTGCGAACGTGAGCGGCGCACGGCGGAATCCCTATGTCGGCAAAGGCGGTGTCCAAAGGAATTCTCTCCGTCGGTGGATGGGCGATGGCCAAGCTGGCGACATCGGCGCTCGTCCTGCCGGTGCTCGCGCGATACCTCGGTATTGAAGCCTACGGACAGTATGCCTACTACCTTGCGGTTCTGCTCCTCGCCGCACAATGTGCCAACGTCGGGATGATGCAGACGATGACCAGGCGCATCGCCGAACGCCCGGATGATGCAGGGTGGTGCCGTGCGGTCGCACGATCCGGAGCGCTCATCAACGGCACGGGAGTGTTGCTCGTCGGGTTGACCGCAGGGTGGGTCATCTGGAGCACGGCCTCGCAAGGCATAGGCGGCGGATCGATCGCCCTGGTCGTGGTCGGCGTGCTGATGCTGGATCAAGCCTGGTTCTATGCGCGCGGAGTGTTACACGGGTTTCGCTATGAGGAACGGGCGGCGGTTCCCGGCATCGTCGGCGTCCTCATCGCGGGACTGCTCGCCATCCTGGCAGCTATGAACGGCCTGGGGGTCGTCGGTGTGTTCGCCGGGCTGTTGCTCGCGGATCTCTATGTCGCGATTGCCTGTCTGCGGGCAGTGCGGGATGCGCTCAAGGAAGGCTCGGTCGCGAGAACGGCCCAGCCTTCCCCTCCGACAACTCGGAGCCTCCTACGATTTGGCTTGTCGGCCATGGTCTTTTCCGTGCTCAACATGGCGCTGTGCTCGCTGGACATCATTCTCGTCCGTCATTTGGCGGGGGAAGCCCAGGCAGGCCTCTACGCTGCGGCGGTGCAGTGGTCGCAGTTTGTGTGGTTTATTCCCATTGCGGTCGAAGGGGTGATGCTACAAGCGACGGCGCGGTTCTGGGCGGAGGGGAAGGTTGACGAGGTGACCAGGTTGGTAAGTCGGCTCACTCGGTATGTGATGCTGGGGACGGTCTTCCTGCTGCTGCTGGTCTTTGTGCTCGCGGACCACATTGTGGCGATCTACTTCGGGCCGCAGTTTCGTGACGCCACGCTTGGCTTACGTCTGCTGGTTCCCGGCGCGCTCTGTTATGCGCTGGCCCGCGTGTTCTGGCCGGTGATTCAAGCGGGCGGAGGAGGCTCGCAGTTGATCCGCGTGATGGGGATTGCCGTGCTGTTGGATGTCGCACTGTGCGTGATACTGATTCCCTGGAGCGGCGCGGCCGGGGCGGCCTGCGCAACTTCGCTGTCGTTTGCCTCGGTTGCGATCGGGTATGCCTGGACCTTACGGAGCCGGCGGGTGCATCCCTTCAACGGGTGTGCCGCGTCACGCCTGCTGGGGCTGGTGCTGGCGACCGGCCTGGCCGTGGCGGGCCTGTCCGCGCTGGTGACACCGCCGATGTTGGCGGTGCCGGCCGGTGTGTTCGGTGGACTGTTGCTGTATTGGGGAGGAGTGTTCGCGCTCGGCCTGGTGCAGGTCGACGAACTGGGATTGCTGGTGCAGAACCTGCCGGGCGTGTTCCGTCACCGGGGCGAGACGATGTTTCGAGTGTTGGCGCCGTGGTTGTTGCGGTTGAGGGCCCCGGCATCGAATGAGGAGGCGAGAGTCGGCGATGCCCGGTGATCGACATACCATCTCCGTCGTCATTGCCACCCTAGGGCGAGAGACTCTGGCCTCCTGCCAGGCTGCGCTCGCGAAACAGACCAGGCCTCCCGATGAAGTCATCGTCGTCCTTGACCGTGAGCGCCGAGGGGTGGCCTGGGGAAGGAACGAGGGCATTGCCCGGTCCACGGGGGATGTGATCGCCTTTGCCGACGATGACGGGATTCCGCCCAGGGACTGGCTGGAACGACTGGTGAGCGCGCTCGACCGCCACGATGCGGCCGTCGCCGGCGGCACCTTTCAGGAAACCGACCCGTTGCTGGACGCCATCCGTCGTCGCACCCCTCTTCCAACGATGGAACAACTCGATCCGGGAGGGTTGGTGGGAAACACCGGCAACATTCTCTTTCGACGAGAGTGCCTGATGGTCTGTGAGCGGACCGATGGATATGTGTTTAATCCTGCCTTTACGGGGGCAGGTGAAGACTGGGAATTGATTTGGCGTCTCCGGAAACGAGGCGCCAGAATGGTCTATGTGCCCAATCCCGTCACCCATCTGCGCCGAGCGACGGGCGTTCAGCACGTGCGGCATGCCTTCCAGCGCGGCATTGCGATCGCAACATTGTTTCGAGTGATGCGTGCGGATACCAGCGGGGTCGTGCCGCAGGATAGTTTGTTGTGGGGAGCGGACGGCAAAAAGACGAATCCGCGTTGGATGACAGCGATCTGGCTGAAACTGGTGGGGCCGTTTGCCCGGAAAGAGTTTCATGACGCGCGCCATTTCTGGTGGTTTTGGCTGGGGGAAAAGTTCCAGGCTGCCGGATTTCTCTGGGGCATGTGGCGAGGGGCGTGGGCATCTTCCGGACCTCATCGGAGTCAGGGGTCGCGATCAACCGCCGCTTCCGGGACGGGGTGCCGGCCATGAGTGACGTCCAGTTGCGGACCAGAGCATGGTTCGGCGACGCACCTCTGACGATCGGATTTCCGCCCACGTGGAAGGTGGTCGAGTTGGGCCCGGAGGACGAGCCGACGATGACCGCCGATGAGTTGCGTGAACGATTGCAGCATCCCATCGGGTCCAGACGACTCGCCGACCTGGCCATCGGCAAGATGAAGGCCGTGATGATCGTCGATGATCTCACCAGACCCACGCCAGCCGCCGACCTTCTTCCACTGCTCATCGAGGAGTTGACGCGGGCGGGAATGCCCGTCCGCGCGATGACCGTGCTGCTGGCGGGTGGCACCCATCCGCCCGCCTCCCGGGAGGACATGGCAAAAAAGGTCGGTCCACACATTCCTGCGGCGGTGCGCCTGTTGGCCCACGACAGCCGGGGTGATCTCGTGGATCTCGGCAGGTCTCCGGGCGGCTTACCGCTTCAGGTCAATCGTACCGTGATGGACTGTGATCTCAAGATCGGGGTTGGTTGTATTTATCCGCATCCCATCGCCGGGTTTTCAGGTGGCGCGAAAATCGTTCTTCCGGCCGTCTGCGGGGTGGAGACCACCAGGATGATGCACGATTATCTGCGTGGGTCGCGTGAACGGGGCGGTTCCATCCATACGGAATTGCGCCGGGACATGATCGCGGTCGCCCGAACCGTCGGCCTCGACTTTATTGCGAATGTCACGATCAATCGCCGCCGCCAGATCGGCCGACTGTTCGCGGGCGATGTCGTGGCGGCGCATGAGGCCGGCGTGCGTGCGGCGCAGAAGATGTATCGCGTGCCGCTCGTGCCCGAGGCCGACATTGTCGTCGCAGACATGTACCCCTTCGATACCAGTTGGCAGTTCGCGCAGGACCGCGGGATGTGGCCGATCGAGCTTGCTGGGCCGGAGGCATCCCGTGTGGTAATTGCCGCCTGTCCGCTCGGCATGGGCACGCATGAATTGTTTCCCGTGGCCAGTCCGCTCTGGTCGCGTATTGCCAGACGGCTCAGCCATTTTCGCCTGGCGGATCTCGACCGCCCGCTCGAAAAGCTGCGCACGGTGCGCACACTGATTCGTCAGACCCAACACCGATTGATGGTCCTCGCACCCGGCCTGAAACCCGAGGAATTGATGGGTGTGTTTCCCCACGCGCAATGGTTCGGAGAGTGGGCGACCTTGCGGGCGGCGTTGGAAGCGCGGCATGGAAAGAAGCCCGTGACGGTGGTGGTCTATCGGTGCGCGCCGTTGCTGCTTCCAGCCGCCGCCGAGCGAAATTAGGAAGTGGGCGCGCAAACCCAGCCCCTGACAGCGCATCCGTCGTCGGTCTAAAGGGAGAAGCGCGGGGCGACCGTTCTTCACGATACGTCGATTACCGGGACGTTGCTACGACCTCACTCGCTATGGCTATCCCTTCTTCAGTGCCCTCGCCGCCGGATGATGGTCATGAGGTGCTCTCTCAACAGCTCGACTCCGGCAATGCGGGCTCTCTGCCTGCGGCCGGTTCCGTGATCGAACGGCTCAACTCCGCCTCCTGGGTCGTGGACGCAACGGTTGCCGGTGTGTTGTTCCTCCTGGTGTTCGGCAGCGGTCTGCTTCATACCGAGAGTTTCCCGCCGTTATGGTTCGACGAAGGCTGGACGGTCTGCGTTGCACGGACCTGGGTGGAACTCGGACACTACGGGTGCCTGTTCAAAGGCGAGCCGGCGCCTCCCTCGTTGGCGGCGCACTTCCCGGTGGTGGCCTCGGTAGCGGCGGGTTTCGCCCTGTTCGGCGTGGGTGTTTGGCAGACGCGAGTGGTGGGATTGCTGTTCACGTTCGGGGCGTTCCTGCTGCTCTATGCCGTGACCCGGCGCCTGTACGGCCGATCGATCGCGATGGCGGCCCTGGCGCTGTTGATCCTCGTTCCGCTGAAGTGGTCGATCCATCCCCTCTATATCGGCCGGCAAGTCCTGGGCGAGATGCCGCTGTTGTGTTTCCTCCTGGCCGGGTTTCTCTGTCTGCTCAAGAGTACAAATCGGTCACTCTGGCAGGTCGCTGCGGTGGGATGTTGGGCGCTGGCCTGGATGACCAAAACGCAGGTCGCGCCGTTCCTTGTGGCGTCCTTTGTGGGGACTATGCTGCTCATGAGCCTACGCGGCGATTGGTCGGTTGTGGGCCGGCTGGCCGTGGCCCTGATCGGTGCATGGGGCGGGTGTCGGCTGCTGATCGCAGGCAAGGATTGGCTGTTGGCCGGACACATCATGCCGCATCCCCCCGTAGACGGAATGACAGAAGCCATTGCGTTGGTGTTTGTGCCGTCCATTCGTCTGGAGACCATGCAGTACCTGTTCGTCTGCTGGCCTGAGTATCCGCTCGGACTTGCCTATGCTGCCTGGCGTCTGCGGCGAGAATCAGGATCCGCCGGCAGGGCATCTGTCGAGCAGACGGTGCACGCCATGCTGTTGCTGTTGGCAGGGAGCTGGCTGGCCTGGTTTGCGTTTCTCTGCGCCGGTGAACCGCGGTATGCCCTGCCCGGATTGTTCTTGGCTGCGCCATTCACGGCAGCGCTGCTGTGCGATCTCACGGGCGGATTCAATGTGTCGTTCCTGGCAAGGAGTCTGACTGGGCTGTTGCGAAGCCGGCGCCTCACGAGTCAAGGAATTAAGGCCGTCGCCGTTGTCCTGTTGCTGGCGGTGATGGGGTGGGTCGCCCTGCAGGAGCGATATGCGTTCCGAGCGCGTGAGGACAATCGCGACCTGTTTGCGGTGACCCACTACCTGAATACGACCACCCCGCCGACGGCGTTGATCGAGACCTACGACAGTGAACTGTTTCTCTTCTTGCAGCGACCCTATACCTATGCTCCACCGCGCATCCTGGTCGAGATCATCCGACGTGAGCAGGGCCAGGTGCAGGCAGTCACCTACGATCCGCTGGAGAGCAAGCCGGACTACTTGGTGGTCGGAGAGTATGGCCAATGGGCTGGATTCTACAAGCCGTTGATTGCGAAAAACCTGGTGCGACTTGTGACGACCATCGGGCACTATCAGATCTACCAACCGGTGCGCCCCTAAGGGCAGACCGGTCCACAACCGGCAGTCCCTCGTTCGACGAACCCTTCAAAATGTTCCCCCTTGACTCTGCACAGGGCGGAATTATTGTTGTCTCCGTTGCTGATGCTCAACCGGATGGAGGGGAGGCAATCCCGATCTGGACAAGCAACGGCGGCAGATCAATGCCCCGCCTCTGCTTCGGCCAGCGTCCATCCGACCCATTCACATCAATCACCAGACTGGCCTCTCAAGAGAGAGGGGGAGGAAGGTATGACCAGTTACCATGCAGCAGTGATGGCACCGATCGGACAAGACTCCTTCGACCGACAAATCGATCGGTTACTGGAGGATGCGGTGAGCGCGTTCGGCGTACACGGAGCGGCCTGGGCTCCGTCCAGTAATGCCTGGGAAGACGACAACGGGTTCTATGTTCAGATGGCGCTGCCCGGGTGGGACCCGCAGGATGTGTCGCTGGAGGTGACTAAGCATGCCCTCTCAATCACGGGAGAGCGCAAAGAGGACTCGGGGCCTGGCCGGACCTTCCATGTAAAAGAAATCGCCGACCGCCGGTTCCTACGGCTCTTCCGATTGCCGACGTCTATCGATTCCGAGAAAGCCTCGGCGGCGCAGAAGAACGGAGTACTGACCGTGACGTTTCCCAAGCGGGAAGAGGCGAGGAGTCGGCGGATCGTGATCGAGGGAACGTAAGGTTCCTCAACGCGGCTTTTTTACAGGCCTCGCCGATTCCTGTCGGGAAGGGCTCGTCTTCCCGCCGGGCGCGAGATCGGCGGGTGAAGCGGGAGTCTGAATGCAGAGCAGCGATGAATCATACAGAGTGACTGAAGCCCTGGCGGAGTCCGCGCGACTTCGAGGGCTCGCGGCCGAATCATGTTCGGCAAGAGACCCCGGCACTCCATCCCGGGCCGGTGCGATCATAGACCCAGATGCGCGGTTGTCGCGCCATTGTCGGTCCCACGGTGCTTCCAGCGAACGCTCTGCGACAGGAAACGTTCGGATCGGACCCGCGGAGACACGATCGCCCGCAATGCGGGGGGCCAAGCACACCGAGACGGCTGGGTGCCGGCGGCGGGGAAGCTATCCTGCATCCTAGACGGAATAGTGTTCCTGCAGATGGTCGCGCTGAAAACGCACGATGTATCTGATCAGCAGTTCTCGATTCTGTGAGGTCATCCGGATGAACCGGGCGTGGAGGCGGTACGTACCGCCTGGAATCGGAAGGGGATCGACCCGCAACACCTCGATAGTGGCGTTGAAGGGCACCTGGTCGGGGAGGAGGAGCGTGAGGGAAAGGGCCTCGTCTGGTTGGTAGGCGGTCGTGACCGTCACGCCGATACCCCCGCCGCTGAGGTTCACGGATTTCTCAAGGAAGACACACTCCGTCGTGTCCGTCTCCGATTGAATGCAGATGGGCAGAAGGACGGTGATGCGATAAAACTCGCGGCGTTCCCTTCCGGACGACTGTGAAGGTGTGTCGGATGGCATAGCAAAGATAAATATAACAAAGTTGCAGGTACGTTCGTTCTCCAACACGAAGATGTGCATGCGCGTCGGCGTGCTCCGCCGAACGGTGTCGTTCAAGAACCGGCGGTCTAGTCGTGCTCCTGTATGCCCTTGGGTGGGCGAGCAGAGAGTTGCCCAAAATGACTTGTGTGCTCACAGAGCGCACACGGGAAGAATGTGATCAATCGATTCGTACAATAAAGGTCATTCCAGTCTCCGCGACTCATGGAGAAGTGGTGGGGAAAAGAATCAGTGGGCGAGCCGGTTTGCGGCTCAGATGATGGAGGGCTGTGCGAGAATGGTGGCTTGTGTCGCCATCGATCTAACGGAATAGTGCGTATTTTCACAACACGTTGTTCCGTGATGGAGACGAGGCCCAGCAGTTGACCGTACGGCTCAACCATCGCGGGTCTCTTCCCCAATTCTAGGAGAAAGAATAAGATACAATGCCATATCTATGAAGCAAAAACGGGCACAGCGGAGAGTGGCAGATCTTAAGGAAAGGGCTCACTGTGCCTACAAAGAGTACCAGGCCATTTATATCCTTAGTAACGCGCTGGACAATTCTGGATATGAGCAAATGAATGTGTCCCTTGAGAATATTCCTAGTCTGTCGAAAGCTGCTCTCAAGGTTTTTTACTCTGATCTACAAAGGAGGCTTGCTTCTCTCAAAGAGTGGATAGGAGCGAAGGGAGGCCCCTCAGCTTATGACGAGATACTCCGGATGGCATACGATCAACCAACAAAGATTCTATGGTTGCCCAAATGGTACATGCAGGAAAATCTGTTTAGTCGTTATGAGAACGCATGTCCACTCTTTGCGAAGCTTCCACCGCACGGCAGAATTGGCATAGATGTAAAAGGAACAAGTAAAGGGGGTGGAAAGGAGGTTCCATGGACCATTCTGGAAGCCATGCTTTTTGAGGATATGGGGCTGCTGTGGAATGCTACGTGTGATGCCAGGAAAGCCGAGCAAGCCTGTAGTACAAAGGAAACGGCCAAGAGGGAAGACGCACTCTTGCGTGCAACTGTTAGATCGATATTTTTTTTGCTGGAAGGCTACCTGAACGCGCTATCCTGGGATATTCAGAAGTTGAAAGACGGGAGTCTAACGCAGGAAGAGAAGTCTTTGTTGCGTGAATGGGATGAGGATAGCGGAAAGCCTAGAACATTGGGCCTTCGTGAAAAGCTTCACAAGTATCCTAAGATTGCGATTGGCGGAAAACATCCGCCTCTGGTCGAAACCAATTGCCCAGAGTTGAAACTCTTAGTGGGAAGTGAGCAGGATCTGCGGCACTCACTCGTTCACCCGAAAGTTGAGACACACATGGAAGCCGAACAGGACCTCATGCCTAGAGAGTCTCGATTCTATATGCTGGATTACAGGAGTTGCGAAACGCTGATGGACTCAGCAATATCACTCATTAGGAAGATTGGGGAAGTGGTGGGAGCCAGATACGGGGATGTGAATATTTGGTTGCACGATCGCAATTCAGAGGGACGCTTTGCTGCCGAGGCATTTGAGTGAAGCTACGGTTTATTTGGCGGAGCTCTGTCAGATTTGATAATGTTCGGTAGTGTCCATGAAGAAGAATGGGGATGTGCCGGTCTGGTCGTTGCCAGTACCGGTAGCCTGATTCCGGGACTCTCTGAGGATGTCCGCCTTCTGGTAGAGCGTTTCAATGGTGCGGTTTGCTGCGGTAGGACTGTCGTGTGCGATGAAGTCGTGGAGATCGCGGAACCATACGTTCGGACTCAGTGGTCCAGGTTACTTCTGCTATGTCTTGATTCGGCGCCCCATCTCCTCGTGGCTGATCGTCCTTTCCGCATCGGAGTCAGCGAGCCCTCTGTCCACCATCTGCGCAAGAGCAAGTTCCCGGAGGATCTCTTCGTAGGAGCTGTCCTCCGGCTGGTCCTGTAGAATCTTGGCGATCGGCTCCTTGGCCGACGGCATATGCACCTCCCTCTCGCGAAGGCCCCTGATTCAAACATCTGCTTGTTGCCCGGGCCGAATTCGTTTCTGACTATGGGAATAGCGAGTAGGTCGTTGATTTACAACACGTCGATGGGTTGTTAGTATGCCGCGCATGAATATGGCTTATCGTCTGCTGTGGGCGTTCCTCTCCACTCTTGCGGCCGTGGCACTCGCCCATGTGGTCGGTGTCGTCAATCCCGCGGAAAAAGTGAACGGGCTTTGGCTGGTGGTGGCGGCGGCCTGCATCTATGTCTTGGCCTATCGATTCTATGGTCGGTGGTTGGCGCGTCAGGTGGTCCAGTTGGACGATACGCGACTGACTCCTGCCGTGCGCCTGAACGACGGGGTGAACTTTCATCCCACGAACCGAGTGGTATTGTTCGGCCATCATTTTGCTGCCATCGCGGGCGCTGGTCCGCTGCTCGGGCCAGTCCTGGCGGCACAATTCGGATTCCTCCCCGGCTTTCTCTGGCTGGTCATCGGTGCGGTCCTTGCGGGCGCGGTGCAGGACTTCATTATCTTGGTCGCCTCCATGCGGCGCAATGGTCGTTCGCTGCCTGAGATCGCCCATGACGAACTGGGCTCCATTACGGGTACGGCGACGGCGGTCGCGGTGTTGTTCATTGTCGTGGTCGCGCTTGCCGGGCTGGGCTTCGCCGTAGTGAACGCGCTGTACCACAATGCCTGGGGCACGTTCACGATCGCGATGACGATTCCCATCGGGTTCATCATGGGGTTTTACCTCCAGAAGTTCAGGCCCGGCGCGGTGGCGGAGGTTTCGGTCATCGGGGTGGCGCTCTTGGTGGCGGCGGTGTTGTTCGGGCGTGTGGTGGGACAATCGGCCTACGCCTGGATGTTCGAGTTTGAGAAGCCGGCTCTCGTGTGGTTGTTGGCCGGATACGGGTTTCTTGCGTCGGTATTGCCGGGATGGATGCTGTTGGTCCCACGAGGCTATCTGTCGACCTTCATGAAACTGGGCGTGGTGTTCCTGCTGGGGTTCGGTGTGATCCTCATGGCGCCGACGATCGAAATGCCGCGCCTAACCCAGTTCGCACACGGCGGCGGCCCGATTATTCCCGGCACGTTGTTCCCATTCCTCTTCATTACCATCGCCTGTGGTGCGGTGTCGGGGTTCCATTCACTGGTGTCGTCCGGCACGACGCCCAAAATGATTGAACAGGAGTCGCAGGCGGTGGTGGGGTATGCGGCGATGCTGCTGGAAAGTTTTGTGGGCGTGATGGCGCTCATTGCGGCCTCAGTGCTGATTCCCGGCGACTATCTGGCGATCAATACGATGCTCTCGGTCGAGACCCTGACGGCCATGGGCTTTGCGCCCTCCCGCATTGGGGAGTTGTCGCAACTGGTCGAAGTGAATGTTGCCGGACGACCCGGAGGCGCGGTGTCGCTGGCCGTGGGAATGGCATCCATTTTTGCCGCGCTGCCCGGCATGTCCGGCTTGATGGCCTACTGGTACCAGTTTGCGTTGGTGTTTGAGGCGCTGTTCATCCTGACGACGATCGATACCGGGACGCGTGTCGCGCGGTATCTGATTCAGGAAATGGCGGGGCGGGTGTACGCACCGTTCCGGCAGATGAATTGGTGGCCGGGGGTGTTGCTGAGCAGCGCCGTTGTGGTGGGCGCCTGGGCGTACCTTATCGGGACGGGCAGCATTTCGACGATCTGGCCGATGTTCGGGGCGGCCAACCAGCTTCTGGGGACGCTGGCCCTCTGTATCGCGACCACGGTGTTAATCAAAATGTGGAAGTCGCCCTATCTTTGGGTCACCGCGGTGCCGATGTTGTTCGTCGGGGCGATTACCCTGTCGGGCTCCTATGAAATGTTTTGGATGTTTCTGGCAAAAGCCGCGACCCTCGCCGCCGGGCAGGCCTTTACCCTGTATGTGGATGCGGTGCTGGTTGCCGTGGTGGCCATTCTGGGCTTGGTTGTCTTGAGCGATAGCCTCAAGCAGTGGTATGGGTATGTGATCTTGAAGCGCCCCTTCCGCAGCAGCGAAGTGGTCGCACTCGCCGGTGGCGGCTCAGCCGGTCGTACGCAGACGGTCGTTCATCGGCATGACGACTGCCGATTCACGTTGCCGCCCGGCGGGGGCTGTTGTTAAGCGTCGCAGCGACGGGCGGATAGGCAGAAGGAGGACAGATCGTGGCTGACCAATCATCGTTCGATGTGGTATCGGAAGTCAACATGCAGGAAATGAAAAACGTCGTTGACCAGGCGACGAAGGAGATCAAGCAGCGGTTCGATTTCAAAGATTCCAAGACCGAGTTGACGTTGAAGGAAAAAGAGAAAGAATTGGTGGTGCTGTCCGACGACGAATACAAGCTCAACGCGGTGAACGAGATCATCAAGAGCAAATGTGTGAAACGCGGCGTGTCGCTGAAGGCGTTTGACTACGGCAAGATCGAGGAGGCGCTCGGCGCCACCGTTCGGCAAACCATCAAAATTCAGAGCGGCATCTCTTCGGAGAAGGCGAAGGAGATTACCAAGGCCGTCAAGGACTCGAAGCTGAAAGTGCAGGCGCAAATCCAAGGCGAGCAGGTACGTGTGATCAGCAAGAGCAAGGATGATTTGCAGTCGGCGATTGCGTTCTTGAAGGGAAAGGATTTTGGGATTGATCTGCAATTCACCAACTACCGCTAGCTTGGCCTGGTGAAACAGGCTTCCAGCTTCGTTCTCGCGTCGCTCGGCGGTTCGACGTACAACTCAGTACGCCTCGCCTCCTTGCTCGCTGCGGCCTTGCTGGGCAGCCTGTTTGACCAGCCCAGAAGGAATTCCTCGGTTCCATGTCCAAACGTCTCTTTTGTCTCTTGATGTTCGTCTTCGTTCTCGGCGGATGCACAGGCAGTGATCCCGTCGTCGTCATTCAGGTGCATCCCAGCAACCCCGAGATTCTCTACATCGCCACCAACGATTACATCTATAAATCCCGTGACGGGGGCAAGACCTGGAGCAACCTGTCGAAGGGCATGAGTTACTCGCGGGTGATCGCGATGGGGATCGACCCGTTGTATCCCGCCACGGTATATGCAGGCACAAAAGGCGACGCAGTGTATAAAAGTTATGACGGCGGCCAGCGCTGGACGTCGATTCGCGCCGGCCTGGATGACGCCACGATTTCGTCCGTCGTCAACCAGTTCGTCTTTGATCCCGGGGACGATACGCACATCTTTCTGGCCACCACGATGGGGGTCTTCGAATCGAAGAATGCGGGCGAGCGCTGGGTGAAGAAAATGGACGGCATGAAGGAAGTGCTGATGGTCGTCACGTTGGGGCTGGATCCTTCACACCCGTCAGTGATGTATGCCGGCACGAGCGGCGGCGTGTATAAGACGACGGATCAAGGGATGCATTGGATGCAAGTAAACGCAGGGCTTGTTCCCGAGGGGATGGTGAAGACGTCGCGTGCCCTAGGCGTGACGTCGGTCCAGGTCGATCCGTTCGCGCCCGACACGGTGTATGCTGCCACGCTGGCCGGACTCTATAAGACCACCAATGGGGCAGCTTCCTGGGTGCGTATCGGCGAGTCGTTACAGGATCAAATGATTGTGGCGATGGTCCTCGATCGTGCTCGCGCGGGCGTGCTTTATCTGGCCGGGCGGGATGGCATTCACCGAAGTGAGGATGGAGGCAGGAGTTGGATGCCGTTGAATGAAGGACTCACCACTACGAACATCCGGTCGCTTGCACAGAGTGCGGTTGATGCTCAGGTGTTCTATGCCGGCACCAACGGCAGCGGCTTGTATAAAAGTCTCGATGGGGGAGCGCATTGGGAGGCGTTACCCTCGGTGTTTCCGAAGGAATAGGTCTGCCTGACGTCAGCGGAGCAGTTTACCGGCGGGACTGATCGTTGAGCGACGAGTCGCCGATAGAAGGACCGACGCCTCGCAGTTGCACAGAAGAGGAGCCCTCAGCATTTTCGCTGCCGCCGATCTCGAAGCCGAATGCATTCGGCAAGCTGGTATCCTGGGTCTGTGCGCCGACACGATCCGGCAACACGGAGTCTTTCAGGCTTTCCCCGCGGCGAGGGCGTAGGGACTCGTTGACATTGCTGTAGGGCGAAACCGTGGTTCCGATATCGGCCCCGAAGCTTGGGTTGAGAGAACGATTCAACTGCGAGTTTTCGATGTCGCCGCCGATTCTCGTCGGAATCGTGGTGTCTTGAATGTCCATCCCTGTCGGTGCTGATGCGGCCGGTCGGCGGGGGCGGAACGTGTGCGTCATGGCCTCGCGTTCCTCCTCGATGCGCCGCTCTTCTCTTCCGCGTTGCTCGTAATCCAGCGTGTCGAGTTTCTCGTATCGCGCGATGAGGCCCTGTAATCGCGTTCTGATGGTCTTGAGATCGTCGCGCGCGAGGGCGACGGTGCCGACGATTTCGCTGAGCGTCCACTGACGGGCGAAGGTGCCGAGCTTCGGCGATTGGCCCGGACCGCCGCCTAAGCCGGATGCGCCGCTGCCGACGCCGAACCCTGCACTATTGTAGATGCCTTTTTGCTGAACCGACATCAGGATGTGGTTGGACTGTTCCAGCAATTCGTCGATGCGGTCCAGCGCATCCCAATCGCCGGCGCAACAGTCTAAGAATTCTCGATACTCGCGCGTGAATTTCGACGCTTCGTTCTGAATGTCGACGATCTTGAGTGGCTCCTTGGTGGATGGGCTGCTTGAGTCGATTGACTCGCTCTTCTCGACGTGTTTCGTATCGCGCTCCGCATCGTAGAGCGAGGTGCACCCGGCCTCTGGTGTGGCGGTGATGCGCTTATCGGCTGTGCGGTTCGGACACCAATAAATCTTTCCCGGCTGGTTGAGCGGATTGTCCGATCGAAACTCTCCTGCCTGTGCGGCCGAGGGGAACCCAAGAAGGGTCAGTCCTGCAAGCAGCAGATAGTATCGGTGCCGGGGGCATTCAGCGATGGCGCGCATGATGTTGTGATGATGCTCCGAGGGCGACATTGTGTCAACGAAAGGGGCGAATTGCGATGTGCTTGAAATGCCTGCTGCCGTTCGTTACCCTCCGGCCAGGTCCATGTCGACCTCGTCCATGGTAGAGAGGGGGCTCCATGCCTGTAATTTACATCGAGGAGGCGTCCGCGCATGCCGGACAAGCTGTCACGATTCGTGGATGGCTCCGCAGCCGACGCGATAAGGGGAAACTCCACTTCCTGATCTTGAGAGACGGGACCGGCGAGATGCAGGCGGTCGTCAGCAAGGGCACGGTCGGCGAGGAACAATTTGCGCGATCAGCGGAGCTCACACAAGAGTCAAGTGTTGTGGTGAGCGGCACGTTACGACAGGATGCACGCGCGCCAGGCGGCTATGAACTCGATGTGTCGGGTCTTGAGGTGTTGCAGATCGCCGAACCGTTTCCGATCCAACCCAAAGAGCATGGTACGGGATTCTTGATGGAGCACCGGCACCTCTGGCTGCGGTCCAGTCGGCAACATGCGGTCTTGCGCATTCGCCATGAGATTATTCGCGCCTGCAGGAATTTCTTCGATGATCGGGGTTTCACGCTGGTCGATGCGCCGATTTTTACCCCCAATGCCTGCGAGGGGACCACGACCCTGTTTCACACGCAGTACTTCGATGAGACTGCCTATTTGACGCAGAGCGGTCAGCTCTACAGCGAGGCCACGGCCGCCGCATTCGGGAAAGTGTATTGTTTCGGCCCGACGTTTCGCGCCGAGAAGTCCAAGACCCGTCGGCACCTGATGGAGTTTTGGATGGTGGAGCCGGAGGTCGCGTTTGCCCAGTTGGCGGATATGATGGAGTTGGCCGAACAATTTCTGGCTCATATTGTGGCGGCCGTGCTGAAGACGCGGCGCGCGGAGTTGCAACTACTGGAGCGGGATGTCACGAAGCTGGAGCGGGTGACGGCCCCATTCCCGCGCATCACCTATGAGGAAGCCATCGAGACGCTTCAGCGAAAAGGCCTTCCCGCAAAGCCGGGAGATGATTTTGGCGCTGACGATGAAACGATCCTGTCGAACGAGTTCGATCGACCCGTGATCGTGCACCGATATCCCGCGGCGTTGAAAGCCTTCTATATGGAGACCGACCCGCAACGCCCTGATCTTGCCCTCTGCATGGACGTATTGGCGCCAGAAGGATACGGTGAAATCATCGGTGGTGGTCAACGCATCCATTCATACGAGAAATTATTGGCGCGTCTCCATGATCACCATCTGCCTGTTGACGCATTTCAATGGTATCTGGACCTTCGTCGATACGGTTCGGTTCCGCACGCCGGATTTGGAATGGGGATTGAGCGAGCAGTGGCCTGGATCTGCGGGCTCGAACACGTACGTGAGACCATCCCCTTCCCTAGAATGCTCTACCGGTTGTACCCCTAGCCCTTCCCTTTGAGCCTCAGTCCCGTTCCGCATCTGATGGATCCCGCGCAATCCCGCCTAATACTGGTATTCGCATCTCCCTGATTTTGGGCGAGGCCGCTACTTTGTGCGGAGTTTCTCCAGTGGCGATCCACAGGATGGTGGGGGTGTTTCCCACAGATTTGTCCACAATTGTGGATAACTTTTCCGTTCGAATCTTGCCGGCGGCGGATGCGTCTAAATCGAACAAAATTCTTGATAAATTGAGGCAAAATCTGTTGACAGCTATTAGGTTGGGTGTATACTCCAGCCAATATGTGGGGAGAAGTGGGTAGAAGTGGATAATAAGTCTGCTCGCGAATCCCATAAGCCGGTTTTAGTCGACGAGATCGTGTTCTGGCTGCAGTGCAAACCAGGTGGAGTTTATGTGGACTGCACTCTTGGATATGCAGGGCTCGCGACTCGGATCCTCGAACGCACCGCTCCAAATGGCATTCTCATCGGGATTGATCGTGATGCGACGGCGCTCTCGGAATCGCGTTCGCGTTTGCAGGATCTGCTGCCTCGCGTGCATCTCTGCCACGCAAATTTCTCGGAGCTCAAAGCCGTGGTTGCCGACAGCGGATTCTCGCAGGTGGACGGCGTGATCTTCGATCTGGGCGTGTCCTCACCGCAACTCGATCGTCCGGAACGGGGGTTCAGCTTCAGAGAGGATGGTCCCTTGGATATGCGCATGGATCAACGGGAGGGGCGAACCGCCGCGGACCTTGTGCGCGATCTGCCGGAGAGTGAGTTGGCCGATCTCATCTATCAGCTCGGTGAGGAGCGGTATTCGCGGAGAATCGCTCGCGCGATCGTGCAGGCCAGGACGCAGGGCGCGATCTGCACCACGGGGGAACTCACGGCGGTGGTCGAGCGGGCTGTACCTGCTTCGTACCGGCATGGACGAATTCATTGCGCGACCCGGACATTCCAGGCGCTGCGAATCGCGGTGAACCGCGAGTTGGATGTGCTTGAGCCGGCGCTTCGCGATGCCGTCGATCTTCTGGTGCCGGGCGGTCGGGTCTGCGCCATCTCGTTTCATTCGCTTGAGGACAGGATCGTCAAGCATACGTTTCGTGCATTGGCGAATGGGCCTGAATCGTCGGTGGCCGTGTTGACGAAAAAGCCGGTTGTCGCTTCGGATGACGAACGTCACCATAACCCGCGTTCGCGCAGTGCAAAACTGCGTGTCGTGGAACGGATTGCCAAGGAGTCTATGACATGAAAGCCGTCGCGTTTGCCGCGGTCACGTCGCTGGTGTTGCTCTTTGTGTGGGAGCGGGTGGATATCGTCCGCCTCGGGTACCACATTGAACGGCTGAAAGCGCAGAA
>WBZL01000470.1_pt1 | contig 45248 bp, 34 predicted proteins | sample 5204291 | NCBI WGS metagenome assembly WBZL01 (sample SAMN12344345, study PRJNA552823) | activated sludge metagenome | biome: Activated sludge suspended growth; feature: Nitrification reactor; material: Wastewater; isolation source: activated sludge from nitrification reactor of wastewater... | reverse complement strand
GCTTTTCATGCAAATGATACAAAAAAATCCATCTCAAATGAGATGGATTTTTTTTATGCTTTTTTCAGAAGGAAATAATATTATTTAGCATATTTTCGTTGGCGATAGATATGGTATCCTATGCCGAAAATAAGTATAAGTGTGAGTGGCAAACCGAAGGTAATTATCTGCCAAAGTATTTTATTTTCCAATACTTTGGCTTTGTCTAGCAAGCGCATTTTTACTTCTCTGTTGCGCGCGTCTATCAAATTATTTTCGTCCACCAAATACTCGACACAATTGACTAAAAAATCTTTGTTTGCATACAGTTTTCTGCTGTATTTGTCATAACCTAATGCCAAGGGCACACCATTTGCTTCCAAGTCATTGGAGGCGATATCGCCATCGCTAATGACTATCATTTTATTTAAGCCACTTTTTGCTTGAAATTGGATTTGCTGTGTGGCTAATGATTTTTGCAAGTCTGTTGTAAACTGATTTTTATAAAATGAGCTGAAATTGCCTTCTAACAATACAGCCATTGGAATATCTTTTTGATTGAATAAATAGGGATTTGGTTTTTGCTTCGCACCTTCTAAGTATAATTGAAATGGCGTTGGCTGTGTGCGTGCATACGTAGAAGTAGAAAGTAACACCGTTTTACGAACGTCAGGATTGTTGAGCGTATCTAAGGAGCTAACAAATTTCAGCGCTACAGGATCTAAATTTTTGACAATTGGATGATTGTTTTTAGTGACCGCAATCGGATAAAAAACCCATGGAAATAATTTAGGTTGAGGATTGCCGCCAATGTTTTCAATAATAGGAATTTGATTGCAGTATAAATCCAATACTAAATTGTGCTCTATACGCACACCATATCGAAACATCATATCATCGAGATTCAATTCGCGTGGTGTGGCTACGATGCTTGGTGCTAATTTGAAACTATCTAAATCACTTATAATATTATCAAGCAGCCACAAGGTTTTGCCGCCATTCATAATATATTGGTCTATCAGAAATTTTTCATATTCTGACATTGCTTTTTGTGGCTTGGCAACAATTAAAATATCTATATTATTGTTTAGCAATTTGTCTTTATCTAACTCTAATTTGTCGAGTATAAAATTTTGTTCAGATAATGCTTTTAAAAATTCTTGCAATGGTTCGATGCCTAATTCTCCGTGGCCTTGCAGAAAAGCTACTTTTACAGGATGTTCCTTTGTGATTTTTTGAATGCCATTGGCGAGTTTATATTCCAAAAATCCGATAGAATTATTTAAAGAACCTTGCGCACCTACAGAGAATTGATTTTCCAATAATTGAATTGGGATTTCTCTGCCATTGTTTTTTATTATGGCGCCTGGAAATACTAATTTCTCTGTAAAACCATCTTGCGATTTCACTTCTAAATTGGTAGGTCGGAGTCCCTTTTTTACCAATTCCATTTGAAATTCTTCGCGTTTTTTTATGTCTTTGATGCTGTTGTAATCAAAGAAATGAAAAGTGACCAATCCTTTAGAATTGTTTCTGAATTCTTGCAATAATTCGCGTGTTTCATTTTGCAATATTTTGATGCCAGCAGGTAAGTCTTTGCCTGTCAGATATACTTCAATGTCTATCTTTCCATCTAAACCGTTTAGTAGCTTTTTACTTGATGTGGTGAGCGTGTATCTTTTCTCTGCCGTTAAATCGAAACGATGATAAAAAAATGAAGAAATAAAATTAATGCATAGTATGCCAAAAATACTGATGCTTAATGCTTTAATAGATTGTATAAAATAATGTCTCTTCATTTTATTTGTTCATCAAAAAAAAATCAAATATTCTTTACCATTTTCTGCTTTCTAAGGCTGTTTTTGTTCCAATTAGAAATAAACTAATCACACTTAGGAAATAAACAATATCACGTGTATCCACCACACCACGACTAATGGAATCGTAATGTGCATTTAAACCAATCGATTGAATCCAGTAGTCTAATTGCCCTTGAAAAATAGGCAAAGAGCTGATTCTAAAAAAAACGTCATACATGACGTAACACAGAAATACGCCAATTAAGAATGCAACAATTTGATTGTTGGTAATGGCAGAGGAGAAGATGCCTATTGCTACAAATACAGCGCCTAAAAAATAGAGTCCGATATAGCTGCCATACGTTGCGCCGCTGTCTATTGGTGCTTCTGTAAGGCTTAATGTTTTTACGCAAATAAAATAAATAAGCGTTGGTAAAAATGTAAAAGTCCACAAGCATAAAGCAGCAATAAATTTTCCAACAACAATTTGAAAATCTGTAATTGGTTTTGTGGCAATCAACTCTATCGTGCCACTTTGTTTTTCATCGGCAAAAGAACGCATGGTAATTGCTGGAATCAGAAACAATAATATCCAAGGTGCTAAGGTGAAAAATGTATCTAAAGTAGCATAGTTACTATCTAAAATATTGCCTTGGAAAATAAATAGATTTAAAGCAAGCGCTATAAAAAAAACAGCCATGCTGATATAGGCAATCAGCGAGGAAAAAAATAAATTGATTTCTTTTTTAATGATAGCTGTCATGTGTTATTCTTTGTGATATGCTGCAAAATTATGGATGTGTCAATTGTTGGAAAATGTCTTCCAAGCTTTTGCTTTCTTGTTTAAGTGTTAATAATGGATTGTTGGTATTAACGGCTATTGTAAAAATATCTTTGCGCAGTTGTGTGCTGTCCTTCCCATGTAAGACGAAATTCGTGTCAGATAGTTTATTTACTAATTGTACGCCATTTATTTGTTGCAGTTGTTCAATAGTTATAGCTTGTTCAAATTCGACTTCAACGACAACATCGCTGCTCCATAATTTTTGCAAGTTATCTGTTTTGTCATTCGCCACCAATTTCCCTTTATTAATAATCACAACACTATCGCACACGGCTTGTACTTCTTGCATGATGTGTGTTGAAAATAAGATTGTCTTTTCTCTTCCTAATGTTTTTATCAAGCTGCGAATGTCTGCCAATTGATTAGGATCTAAGCCTGTTGTTGGCTCATCTAAGATTAATATTTCAGGGTCGTGAATTAAAGCCTGTGCTAATCCAACACGCTGTTTGTAGCCTTTCGAAAGCTGACCTATTTTTTTATGTTGTTCGATGCCCAAGCCAACGATGTCTATTGTTTCTTTAATACGTTGCTGGCGATTGCTGCTTTGTTTTGGCCGATTGATATGCAAAGCAAATTCCAGAAATTCCTTGACATACATATCATAGTATAATGGATTATTTTCTGGTAAGTAGCCTATTTTTTCTTTTACCAATAAAGGATTTTCAATAATATCTATTCCTGCAACTTTTGCCGTGCCATCACTCGGTGGAATATAGCATGTCAGCATTTTCATAGTCGTCGATTTTCCGGCACCATTCGGTCCTAAAAAGCCTAGGATTTCTCCTTTTTTTAACTCAAATGAAACGCTGTCCACTGCCTTTTGCTGGCCATACCATTTTGATAAGTTTTGAACGGAAATAGACATAATTAAGATGCAAAAATAAGGAATTTAATAGCAATCAAAATCTTAAAATTAGCAAATAATAAAACGATAGAAAAAATAGCTATATTTACTGCCTACATGAAGTCGTTTTCTACATACAAATATTTAATTATTCTACTTTTTATTGCTATTAGCACGGCTTGTTCTGTCGGCAATAAAGTGATACCTAATCCTGGTGGCATTAGCGGCGTCGATACTTCGAACACCACATTAAACGCCTTCCAGATTATAGTAACTGGCGACACCTCATTTATCATGAGCATTACATCGATAGATTCATTAAATGGAGTTTATGACGACAGCCTTATTGTTGCTGGTTTAGAACTGTCAGGGCCAACCTTAGCTGGTGGTGTTGGATTTAAAACTTTTTCTTCATCAACAGGAGATTATCTAACGGAAGAAACACCACCAGGAATTAATACGGCGCAATTTGGTATCCTTAAAACAATAAGAGGTGTGCGCAAAATATTTTTCATGAATCACGGTAGAATTTCGATTACAGAACATAATCTTGCCGATAAAACGGTAAAAGGAAGTTTTGATGTCAATAATGAGTTTAATCTTACCGGTGATATTTACCTGCGTTGCAGAGGAAATTTTTATATAAAATATCAATAATCCTTGCTTATTTTTCTACGGCATCTTTTATTGTTGCCAAAACAGCATGCCAAGTATAATATTGATTAGCAATTTCGCGTGCATTGTTTCGTATCGCATTCCAGCATTCTTCATCTGTCAATAATTTTTGAATGGCAGCAGCATAGGCTTCAGGTGTGTCTTTGATAAAAAGATGTTCTGCGTCCTTTACTTTTAAACCTTCAGCACCAATTGATGTCGTTACACAAGGTATTCCACGATATAAAGCATTTACCACTTTTACTTTAATGCCGCTACCGAAACGCAGCGGTGTAATAAATACACGGTGTTGCTGAAAGTAGGGCTCTACATCTTCAACAAATCCAGTTAAAATAATATCATCATCTTTCGCCGCCATTTCTTGTAAGCGTGCATCAGCATGTTTGCCGATGATGCTCAGTGTAAGTTCGCTGTCTTGTTTTTTTAGTATTGGCCAAACTTTATCGTAAAACCAAAGCAGGCCATCGATGTTGGCTTCCCAGCTTAATGTACCAATATATAAAAGTGATTTTTTGGTTTTCGAAAATTCGATATTTGCTGCTTGCAATAAACTATCATCGCCTAGATGGTAGGTTTCCATAAATTTATTAGCATCTGCGCCAATTTTGACTAATTCTTCTTGGTCGTTTGGTGCCGCCAAAACAACATGTGCTTTCGCACATATTTCTTGCTCGTAACGTTTGATGCGATATGCCTGATTTAATAAGGCCAATTTTTTAGCAATATTTTGTTCTATAGCTGCATATCGCTTCCAAATCAAATATTCGCAATTATGCTCATGCAATATTATTTTGCCTTTGTAGTCTTCTGGTATGTATTGAAACATGACATAATGATCGCAAAATACTACATCGTGTTGGTGTATAATAGCCTTGATTTTTTCTTTAAATGTTTTTGATTTATTGCGATATAAATTTAGTGGAATGCCTAAGATGTTTGATTTTATTAGGTTGATAGCATTCCGTGTTACATTTAATTCTTCTGCAATAAAATTTTGCAACGGAAAAATGACCTTGAATTCTTGTAGATATAGTGGGTCTTCGTTTTTTAGAAAACAAGCGACACTCACCGAGTAGTGTTCCAATAGAAACTGAATAACTTTGTTAGATTTAATCACGCCACCGCTTACTGGCGGATACGGTAATGTTGGCGTAAGGACAAGGATTTTTTTCACTTATTTTATTTGTATATCAAGGAAAAACATTAACGGCATATGGTTTTACAAGATACGAAATTGTATTTGTTTTTGATTTTATTTATGCAATAATATATGTGTAGCTAGACATAGATGGATAAGCTATAGCAACAATATTAATCATAAAATTGCCATAATACGCCAACTCTAAATGTTCTGTCAAGGTAGCCATAATTTGGCGCTGTGAAGATGCCTTTTTGCTTAAACATGCCTTGATTGACGTGTTCCACTCTGAAGAATATATTGGTGAATTTTACTTGCAATCTAAAAAATAAATCCATGATAGGATAGAATTTTAATGTCTCTTTATTTTGTAAATAAAACTCGGCTAAAGCTGGATTGTATGCATTGCCTTTGAAGTTAGTGTTATACATAATGTCAAAACCTAACTGTGCATTTAATTTTCCAGAAATCCAGCCACCTTTGTAATATAGCGTCTGTTTCATAGCAAACACTGGCAGGCGCACGATGTCTCTGTTTGAAATCCATTGTGCATATAATTCTGTGCCCGAATAAATATGTTTAGTATTAAAATCTTTGCGAAATTTTACCACTAAAGCATTTAACGGTTTGTTGTATTGAGTGGGCAAAGACGAGGTGTCGTTGTAAATATAATTCTGAATAAAATAATTTTGGATAGTAGCAAATAAGAGCTGTTTTTTCCATGCAAATTCAGCTTGTGCCAACACTTGAAATGTCTTTTTAAAATCCGTGTGATAGGCATAGTGATTGCCTAAATAGCTATCTTGTTTGCGCGTTGGCGATGCTAATGAAACATTGCCAGCAAGCGCAACAGAAATGGTTTTTTTGAAATTTAATTTACCTAAAAAATTGAACTCAAAATCTCCAATGTATTTTGGTGCAAGGTCGATGGCAGCCGTTACAGTGTAGCCGAAAAATGCTAGGTCTGTTTGGTTGTATATTTTTGCTTTTAGTTGTATGTCATGTGTAAATTCATTGGTATAACGCTGCTGATATTTGATGAAATCATACTGTGCGCCAATAGCAAACAAGAATTTTTTTGGATGACTATCTTGTTGATTGTTTTTAAAATAAATCGCATTGCTCAATTTCCATGTTTTTGTAGCATCGTGTGTTGAGTCTTCATCAAAAATTAAACTAGAATAAAATGAACTGTCTTTCTCAAAATCTTTGTATATAAATTTCCAATGTGATAATTCAAAATCATGAACAATGGCATACTTAGCCTGCTTCACAATTTTGCGCGTTGTGCTGTCGTTGATTTGAGTCGCAACTTTTTTACCTAAATTAATTTGCTGATGTAGATTAACATTGCGCTCATTATAACGATTGCTGGCATCATCTAAATGCACGCTTACAAAGGATTTATTTTTTTTATAAAATGGATTTGTAAATACATCAGTTTGCGACCAACCACCATTTTCTTCATTTTTGATACCATTGTAGATAAATGCTATTTTTAAATCGTATCGCTTGTTTTTACTTTGATACGTATTTTGGATTGAAAACAAATTATGTATCGATAATTGATGCTGACTTTTTCCTTTAAAACTATTTCTATGAAACGAAAAACCAAGATTTACATTTGGTCTAATATTGATAGCAAATTCAGCTCCACCAACGATTTCCTCTTTGCCGCCAAATACAAAATCCAATTGTGTGTAAGGTGTTTTAGTATTGAAATATTTTATTTTCTCAGGTTGAATGAAATATAAGTCGAATGAATTAAAACCATGTTTAAAGCCAATAAAATTATTGTGATTAAACATTAACGAATAATAGGCGGTGCCATAATTTCCGAGATTGTTATAAGGCGCAAATTGTTTTTCGGTCGTGTTGTATCGATGGAAATTGTCGATTAAAGAATCTGGTTTTTGTGGCGTCGAATTTTCTAAAGTTACATACTTAGCATCAAAGTATAATTTTGGGTTGGGTTTGGTAATTTGTATCTGACCAAAAACATTGAATACGAAGTGCGTGATGATATATGTGATGAATACTTGCTTCACTATTCAAAAATACCTTTTTTTATTTTATCAATTATTGCTTTTATAGGGAATTTATTGCTGTTTAAACTTATCAAATCCAATTCTCAAAAGCATATTATTGTGTATTATGATTCGATAATTTGCAGTTTGGCAAATTTGAGCATGATTTTTTTGTTGCCAACACCGTCAAAAAAGATAGTTGCAATTCTGTTTTCTCCACTTCCTTCAACACTGATGACTTTTCCTGCATTAAATTTCTCATGTAATACTTGCATGCCAGCCTGTAAGGCCTTTAAATCTGATGTGATTGTTGCTGTCGATTTAGCAGCGCTATTTATTTTAGTTAAATGTTTTGGTGCTTCGTATGTTGGTTTTGGTATAGCAGCTTCTTGCTTTTGTTGATACTGCTTGCTCAAATACCATTTTGTTGTATTGTCATCACCAAAAAATGATTTCTGCTCTGGTTTTGGCTTTTCCTTCTGACCAAAAAATTGTTTGTTTTCTTCCGAAATCTCGTCAATAAAACGACTCTGTTCTTGATATTGAAGTTGGCCAAATTTATATCTTGTCAAAGCAAAAGATAAGGTCAATATTTTTTTAGCTCGTGTGATGGCAACATAAAACAAACGACGTTCTTCTTCCAGCTCTTCTCTAGTATTCATAGACATAATCGAAGGAAATAGATTTTCTTCCAAGCCAACTATAAACACACTAGCAAATTCCAAACCTTTGGCAGCGTGAATCGTCATTAATTTTACTTTTTCCCTATTATCGTCATTTTTGTCATCCATGTCTGTCAGCAAAGAAATCTGCTGCAAGTAGGCAGCCAAGTCATTTTCTGGTCGCACCTCATCTTCTTCCCATTCTTGTTTTTCTTCGACCGTATATTCTTTAATACCATTTAAAAGCTCTTGGATATTCTCATATCGCGAAATGCCTTCTACAGTTTTGTCTTTAAATAATTCTTGAATAAGACCAGTTTGTTTGCCAATGTATTCAGCTATTTCGTATGCATTTTTTGAGAGTAACATTGCTCGAAAGCTTTTTATCATGATGCTAAAATCGCGAATAGCTTGCTTGGCTCTGCCTTGCATATCTTGAATGATTTCAGGCTTTTCGACTACATGCCACAATGGTAAATTATGCTCATTAGCCGTAACAATAAGCCTGTCAATACTTGTGTTTCCAATGCCACGAACTGGATAGTTGATAATGCGTTTTAATGCTTCTTCGTCATTTGGGTTGACCACAACACGTAAATAAGAAATAAAATCTTTCACTTCTTTGCGCTGATAAAATGACAAGCCTCCATATATTTTATACGGAATATTTAACTTGCGTAATGCTTCCTCAAATGTTCTCGACTGTGCGTTGGTTCGATATAAAATAGCAAATTCGGAATGCGTGAAATGTTGTCGCATTTTCTGATCAAAAATGGCATCAGCTACAATACGCGCTTCGTCAGTATCGCTGGCAGTTTTAAAAACTTTTATTTTTTCGCCACCTTTATTGTCCGTCCAAATTTTTTTATTAAGCTGTGCTCTATTTTGTTTGATGATATGATTGGCAGCGCTAACAATATGTTCTGTAGAACGATAATTTTGTTCAAGCTTAAACACTTTCAAGTCAGGATAGTCGCGCTCAAAGTTTAAAATATTTGCAATGGTAGCACCACGAAAAGCGTAAATGCTTTGTGCGTCGTCTCCTACAACACAGATATTCTCTTCGCGTGCTGCCAATAGTTTTACGATTTGATATTGCACTTCATTGGTGTCCTGAAACTCATCTATCATAAAGTATTGAAAGCGATTTTGTAGCTTGTCTAATACGTCTGGAAATTTAGATAATAACTCATGCGTTTTTAACAGCAAATCATCAAAATCCATAGCGCCTGCTTTAAAGCATCTATCTTGATATTTTGCATAAATCTCTTTGATTTTTGGACGTCCGCTGCTTTCGTCATCAGCCACTAAATCTATATTTTCAGCATATTTTTTGGCATCTAATAAGGCGTTTTTTGCCGAAGAAATACGATAAAATACATTAGCTGGCTTATATAGCTTGTCATTTAATCCTTCTTCTTTAATTATTGTTTTTATCAAACTTTTACAATCATCAGGATCATAAATAGTGAAATTACTTGGATAGCCTAAACGATGCGCTTCGCCACGTAGTATGCGTGCAAACACGGAGTGAAATGTGCCCATATATAAATTACGAGCCTCATGACCAACAATATGTGAAATACGCTCGCGCATTTCAGCCGCCGCCTTATTGGTAAAGGTTAATGACATGATGCGAAATGCATCTATCTTATTTTGAATAAGGTAAGCAATGCGAAAAGTGAGCACACGCGTTTTCCCAGAACCAGGACCTGCAATAATCATGATTGGTCCTTTAATCGTGGTTACTGCGTTATATTGTGATTCGTTTAATTCGGCTAACTCTTGCATGGTGTGCAAAGATAGTTTTTTATTGATAAAAAAAATTGGCACACAGCAAGTCGCAGTATGGAAGTGGAAAATATTGCTATCTTTAGCAAAACTTTTATCATGGCAAATGGCAATGATTCGCCTATTAAAAAAACATGGAAACGCTTGTTAAAAAATAAGCCGGCAATTGCCAGCCTTATTATCATTATTATTGCAATAATTTTAGCTATTGTTGGTCCAAGTATTGCTCCTGACAAAACACCTGATGCTGATGATCAAATTTTAGAATTGGCAAATGTAAATCCAGGCTTTTCAATAAAGCTTTTAGCCGTTCAAAAAAATAGAGAAGAAAAATCGCCATCTTTTTTTCATAAATTATTATTTGGCAAGGAAAATCCGAATGAAATGATTCCGATAGTTTCTTATGCTTTTGATGATAGTGCCAATATTGTATTGCAAACATTTGAAGGCGAAGGCAGAAGTCCACAACAAAAGATCTTGCCAATTACTGACGTCTGTCAAGCATTGTCTATTACACAAAGCGACATCAAAATAAAAGGCGACGAGGCAAGTTTTATTGCCTTTGACGATAAAAAACAAACGGCATCTTTATCAGCAATGAAAAAAGAAATCGAACAAAATCGAATCCTACAAAAAAAATATTACTTAGGCACAGATGCTTATGGTCGTGATATAATGAGCCGTTTGTTATTTGGCGTTCGTGTATCATTATCTGTTGGCTTGGTGGCTGTTTTGATTTCATTGACCATCGGCATATTTATGGGCAGTATCGCTGGCTTCTATAGAGGCACTGTCGATAATCTTATCATGTGGTTTATTAATGTCATTTGGTCGATACCGACTATATTATTAGCGATGGCGATTCGATTTGCAATTGGCGACAAAATACCTTCGTTTCTCGCTATTTTTATTGCAGTAGGATTGTCGATGTGGGTCGAAGTGGCGCGTATTGTGCGCGGCCAAGTGCTCAGTGTACGCGAAATGGAATACGTACAAGCAGCGCGTGGCTTAGGTTTTACCAATACCAGAATTATCATAAAGCATATTTTGCCAAATATCATAGGTCCAATTATGGTTATTGCGGCATCAGATTTTGCATCGGCCATCTTAATCGAGGCTGGATTGAGCTTTATTGGCATTGGCGTAAAGCCACCAACGCCTAGTTGGGGAACAATGTTGAACGATCACCGTGTTTATTTATTAACAGAAGGTAAAGCATTTTTGGCATTGGCACCTGGTATCTCTATTATGGTAATGGTATTGGCTTTCAATATGTTAGGAAATGGACTTCGAGATGCCTTTGATGTAAAAGGTAAAACAATTTAATGCTAACTAATAGATAATCATACAATTACACTTTAATCTGATTATTTATGCACAAATCAAAAAAATATATTGCCAAACATTAAATTTATATTGAACTACGTATGTTAAATGCGTGTTCTATTGCTGTATTCAGTATATATACTTACTTTTGGTGACTGTTTAAGTTCATAGAACCCAAAAATGAATTGAAATGAAAAGAACATATATACATAAAGAAGGTTGGAAAATAGTATTGACTACCTTTACGATTGTTTTGCTAATCAACTTGCTAACGAACTATGTATTTCATGCTGGACAAGTAGTGAGCTGGATTATCTTTGGTTTTACTTTTTCCTTCTTTTGCTTTGTTACCTATTTTTTCAGAAATCCAAAAAGGAATATTATCACAGACGATGACATGATTATTTGTCCAGCTGACGGTAAAGTGGTAGTGATAGAAGAAGTATTTGAGCCAGAATATTTTGAAGATAAAAGATTGCAGATATCTGTATTTATGTCTCCGGCAAATGTACACGTTAACCGTGCGCCGATTGCTGGTGAAGTGAAATATTCTAAATATCACGATGGCAAATATTTAGTAGCTTGGCACCCAAAATCATCTACAGAGAATGAGCGTACTTCAATTGTTATTGACAATGGAAGCGTAGATGTGTTAGTGCGTCAGATTGCTGGAAAAGTAGCGCGACGTATTGTTTATTATTTAGAAGAAGGCGACAGTATCGAACAGGGTGCTGATTTTGGTTTTATTAAATTTGGCTCACGAGTAGATATGTTTTTGCCATTAGACACAAAAATCAATGTAGTCTTAGGTCAGAAAGTAAAAGGTGGCATTACAGTGATTGGCGAATTGCCTAAGTAATTTTCATTTTAGTTTATAAATAGTAATATTTTGATAAGCGCCAATGCTGTCAGTCAAATACTTTAGTAGTGTTTTGTTGTCTTTCCAATCTTCATTTCCTAAAATCAAAAAATCAGCTTGTCGGTTTTGCAAGATGCTTCTATAGTCATTAAATGCAGTATATCCTTTTCTGCGAAGTAAGGATAAAGTTTTATTTGGCGAATCGTCAGGAAGTGATAGTATAATTTTGTTTTCGTCAACACCTAATGTTTCCAAGCATTCATGAAAGGCTATTGTTCCATAAAATGGATTGTTGCGGCTGTCTAATTGTTTGCTTGCTACTTCTTGCTTGCAAAGTATAAAATTGAGCAATAGCAAAAGAAAAAGCACGGTGTGTGCAAATATATTTTCTGCATGAAAAGTATTATAGGTTTTTAAGATGCCAATAATGATGAACAAGAAGGCAATGAAGAAAAATGTGTAATAATATTCATGTCCAATTAGTTTTTGATAAAACAAAATAATATAAACCAAAGTAAATAAAATGGACAAGGAAATAATCTGCAATAAACTTTTGTCAAGCTTATTACGATGATAAATAAAATAGCCCAATCCGATGAGTAATAACAGTAAAGTTGGTCGCCAAAAATAATTATTGCTCCAAGAAATTGCCATGCGCCACGCACCTAATCCAATGTCGTAGGCGCTCAGTTTCCATACAGGAAATAGGTTCAAGAAAAAATACTTATCGTGATGCATGTAATTGTAGCGCTTAGCAAATGCATACCACAATACCAACACAGCGAAAGACAACATAAAAAACAACAAAAATGCAATTGGTGGTTTCTTGCGAATTTGTTCTTTCTGTTGTATTAGAAAAAATGCACTGGCTATAATAATATTTAAAGCTTGACTTGCCTTTAATAAACCAGCTATGGTGAAAAATACAAAAGAGAAAAGTAATAATAAATTGTTTTGTTTTGCTACTGCGTATAAGAAAATTGCCCAGGCAATATAGGAAAATGCAAGTGCTGGCACATCAGTCAAAAAATTATTACCATAAAAAATTAATAGCGGTGAAGTGAGCAATAATAAGCTAGCGCAAAGTGCTAAAAATCGTCTTTGCAAAAAGAAGAAGGCAATGAAATAGGTAGCCATGATGCCTACAAAAAACAAAAATGTATGTAAAAAACGCAAGGCAAAAACGGCGTTTGAAAATTGAGCTGCTATAAAATATGTGAGCGGAAATTCACCGACTGATTTGCCATTTATCGCTTGCAAATTATACACTTCAGGTTTCAAAAACGGCAAATTAAATTGCTGATAATTTTCTGTCATTGCCCAGCAGTCGGCTTGCCGCCAAAGATGCGAGCCTTGTGGTAATTGTTGCCATAATGCAGGAAAATCATACAGTAGAACTATTGCTACAAATGTAATTAACAATAGCACAATGGAACTGTAGTGAAATCTCATACAATAAAAATACAGTTATATAAACTAAAAACAAAAAGCCAGACAAATATGTCTGGCTTGTAATGGTGATTATTTAGCGTTTAATAGCCAAATATTTGTTGAAGTGTATATTTGTTTACTTTGCCATATTTATTTAAACCAGCTATGTCTATTCTTTTTTCGTCGCCAATAATATTTAAACTATATGGTTTTCTAGATAACATAGATTTATGAAATGCGTTGATATCGCTAAATGTCATCTTGTCCAACATTTTATAAGTTTTTTCGCGTATGTCGTAGTTGATACCATGACGCTGAGCATCTAAGAAACTAAACAATAATTGTTGTTTGATAATACGTGAAGTAGCAAAATTATTTTTCAAAGCAGTTTTGCTAACTTCAAAGAATTTTTCTGAGTAAGGCAATGAATCTAATAATTCTTGCATGCCTTTAATGGCATCATTCATTTTATCAGATTGACAGCCTACATAAGCACGTATTAGATTAGGTTCACCTTTTTTAAATGCAGTTCCGTACTGAGCATACGTAGAATATGCAAGTGCTTTCGATTCACGAATCGTTTGGAATACAATACCAGACATGCCACTGCCAAAATATTCGTTAAACAATGAAATTGTTGGTATCAAAATCGGATTATAAATCGCAGAATAACGATTCCAGCTAATCTCGGTTTGCACCATATTGTAAGGAGCAAAATTGACTTCGCTCGTTGTTAGTTTTCTAAATTTAAAAGGTATGGGAATCGGCAATGCTTTTGTGGCAATAGAATTTTTATGATACATTGACAGACTAGATACCAATGTTTTATTGTCTTCTGGCCCGTAGTATAAAATTTTATGAATATACTTAGTAAGGTTTTTTAAAATCATCACTAGCTCTTCACTTCTCAATTTTTTTAATTCAGCATCAGACAGTTTGTTATTATACGGATTCTTGATGCCGTAATTAGCAATATTTGTCAATCCAGCTAATATTTTTCCTTTCGATAGTTTGTCGTTGTTTCGTGCTTGTATATAATCGTTGATAAATGCATTTAATTTATTTTGGTCTGGTTGACAACTGACGAATAAATGTTCGAGCAATTCAACAGATTTTGCAAAATTTTTATTCAATCCAGTTATTTGAATTGTCGTTGTACGTGGTTCACATTGTGTGCTGTAGTCTGTTGCTAATTTATAGAATTCTTTTTTCAAATCTTCAGACGAATATCGGTCAGTGTTTAAATAGTTTAAGTATTCTAATGCAATTGGCAATTTTTTGATATGATTGCTGCCCATTTCGAAATAATAGTAAAACGTAAAAAGCTGATTTTCCGTATTGACAACACTGTACACTGCATTTTTATTAGACAATCCTTGTTGGATATCTTTTTTGAAATTTGCAAAAACTGGAGTTATTGGCTCAACTTTATTTGCTATTATCATTTTCACAAAATCAGATTGTGCATTTCGGTTGACTTCAACTTCGTGGATAGGTGGTTTTTCTACTTTAATTACACTGCTATCCATTCCTGTTTTTTTATATACTACAACATAATTATTGCCAAACCATTTATTGGCAAATGCTTGCACATCTTGTTTGTTATAACTTTTTATTTCTTCATAAAATGAAAGCTCATCTTTCCAGTTTACATTTTTGATAAAAGCATCTAATAGATTGTAAGCTCTGTTATTATTGCTTTCCATTTTTTGTAATTTCTCTTTTTCAAAGTTGTTTTTTACGGCTTGTAATAAACTCTCATCAAAATTTCCCTTCTTCAGATTTTCCATTTCATGCAGCAATAGACTTTTAACTTCTTCTAAAGTTTGGCCTTGCTTAGGTTTGCCTTCTAGCACATACATGCTATAATCTTTCATGCTTTGTGCATAAGATACTGCTTCCAAAGTTTTTTGTTGTTGATTGATATTAATATCTATCAAACCTGCTGTTCCATTTGCCAAAATTCTGTCGATGAATTGCAATAGGCCAGCTTCTTTTGAATTAGCACCTGGCAATCTGTAAGCGATATCCACCCATTCATCTTTAGGACCATATACTGTTTTTTCAATAGGTGCAGTAATATCTGTTTCGATAGGTGCTTTGTAAGGTTCAACAGGTTTTGCTACAAATCCACCAAATTTTTCATCTACCTCTTTTATTACTTTATCAGGATCAAAATCGCCAGCTAATACCATGCACATATTATTGGGAACATAATATTTTTCGTAGTATTTACGAATTTCTTTTAAAGAAGGATTTTTTAAATGTTCGATGGTTCCAATCGTAGTTTGTTGTCCATAATTATGTGTTGGAAATAAGCTTGCCAATAAAACCTCTTGCGCTTTCCATTCGTCATTGTCTAAAGAGCGATTTTTTTCTTCGTACACCGCTTCTAATTCTGTATGGAAAATTCTGAAAACAGGATTTCTAAATCGTTCTGATTCTATTGTTAGCCAATTGCTAATTTGGTTGGCAGGAATGTCATTGACATAAGCCGTTTGCTCATACCAAGTAAAAGCATTGGTGCCTTTCGCTCCAATGATACTCATGAGTTTATCGTATTCATTCGCAATCGCATATTTTGCAGCAATACCACTGGTAGAGTCGATAGCAGCATAAATTTTTGCGCGCTCCACTTCGTCAGTAGTAGAATTATATTGCTCATATAAATCATCAATTTGATCTAAATAGGGTTTTTCTTTTGACCAATCTAATGAGCCATATTTATCAGTGCCTTTAAATAACATGTGCTCGAGGTAATGTGCCAAACCAGTGTGATTTGCAGGGTCTGTATTGCTACCAGCCTTGGTGGCAATAATGGTCTGCAAACGTGGCTCGTCTTTGTTGACACTCATGATTACAGTAAATCCGTTTTTGAGTGTATAAAATCTTGTTTTTAGTGGATCGTCTTTTACGTATTGATAGGTGTAATCACCTGTTTTTGCAGTGCTCCACTCATACGCTTGTTGCGCAAATCCGATAGTTGCCATACTGACAACACAAAGGGAAATAAATAGTTTTTTCATAATGATATTTAATGATACTAAGTAAACTTAGCGACAATAAAGATATTGCTATTCTGTAATATGATATATTAAATATTACTTGCTGAGAATTTCTATCTGATTTTCTTTGTTGGCTATTATTTGTGGTGAGCCTTTGTATTCGCTAATTTTCCCTTTCACACATATTTCTTTGCCTTGTAAATATACTTCAGGTACATAAGAAAAGTGGCTTCTGTCTTGTCCAAAAATCATTATTGTAAATACATGCTCAGGATATTTTTTATCTAAATTGATATAGGTTGGGTTTGTTTTTCCGTTTTCATTGTATTTCGTGCTGACCACTTTGCCACACACACAAGCTTGTTTGTCGATGTATTCTTTTACTTGTGTGGTGTTGATTTTTCCTTTTCCATAGTTCTTACTACTAATTTTGCTTGAACTGTTTTTGAAATAATTTTTTTCGAATTCAGTAATGTCGTGTTGTGCTTCTAATGTATTTTCTATTTCATTTTCCATTTTTGGAAAGAAATCGATGCCACTTAATTTTTCTATACTATCAATACTAACGACATGCTTATCTAACTCATAGGGCACATTTTTATTTGGATAGATAAATGCGATTGCTTTGAAATCAGGTGGATAATAATCGACAACAATTTTAAAGATATATTCAGGAATAGAAACTTTAAAAGAACCTTGTGGAATTTTTGGCAAATTATCTTGTAGTATTGGACCTGTAACAACGATAAGTTCATTGTTGTCAATTGCCCATTCGCGCACTTGCATTTCTAATTTGTTCCAGGCGCCTTGATTGAGTTCTTTATTTTGAGGAATTATGTTTGAATAAAAATACGATTCACTCAATGCATAGCGGTTCCATTTAAAATCAGCAGAAGCAGCTAGGTGTCCTCGGTCAAAACCACTGTACCAATAGTCAGCAGAATCAGACATATTTTGTTTTATAGCAGGGTCTGGTCTAAAATCATTGGTGCGCGTTGCACTGCCATACAAAATATCTTTTGGAATTACATGCACCACATAATTGGGAACACGATGTGAAGGATTATAACTTGTTGTGAATGCAGCATGTTTTACCAAAACTTCATTTGGAATCGGAGCTGCAATACCAACAGAATCGATTAGTTTCTGAATATATTTTATCTTGTTTTTTTCTAAGTCTGAAAAAATATTTTTTTGTATTTGGTAAGATATTGTAGAATCTTGGCTGTAGGAAGAAGTAAACTGACAAATGACAAAAGCCAGGAATAAAAATATTTTTCCTGTCATTCTTGTATAAGCAGGAATCTTATTAAAAAATAAAATGAGATTCCCTTTTTCAAGGGAATGACTTTCAATTTTATTGAAATGTATTTTTGACTTCATATTAATTCTTCAAAAATAATAAAGATTCTTCACTTTGCTCAGCACCACAATTGGAATAAACAAAAAACGAGCCAATAAAAATTGACTCGTTTTATTTTGATATTTGTGAATTATAATTCTTTAATAGCTCATTCAAGAATAACGAAATCTAGTCATTATAAATTGAATCTATTTCTTTGTTGTATTTTTCATTGATGACTTTTCGTTTCAACTTCATCGTTGGTGTCAACTCCGTAGTTTCAGGTGTCCATTCTGATTTTAGTAATTTGAATTTTTTAATTTGCTCAATATGGCTAAAATTAGGATTTACTTCATCAATAATACTTTGGTATTTTGCTTGCACTTTTGGATTGGCAATCAATTCATCTCTAGAGGCGAATGTGATGTCATTTTCCGTAGCAAATTGCTCTAACACAGGAAACGCTGGAACGATTAATGCAGAAACAAATTTTTTGCTTTCTCCAATCACCATAATTTGTTCGATAAAGAAATTTTCTCTGAACTTGCTTTCAATAGGTGCTGGTGCCACATATTTGCCACCTGATGTTTTTAATAATTCTTTCTTTCTGTCTGTAATCTTCAAAAATTTATTGCCAGCATTATTGGTGACAAATGTGCCCACATCACCTGTGCTAAACCAACCATCTTCCGTTAAAACTTCATTGGTTTTTTCTACTTCTTTATAATAACCCATCATGATGTTTGGCCCTTTTGCCAAAATTTCACCGTCTTCAGCAATTTTAATTTCTACATCTTTGATAGGCATCCCTACCGTTCCTAACATCGCACCACCTTCTGCAAAGCGATTGAAAGTTAATACAGGCGATGTTTCTGTTAAGCCATAACCTTCGCGAATTGGAATACCTGCCGCAGAAAACACACGCGCCATTTTTAGTGGACAAGCCGCTGAGCCAGTAACAATTCCCATAATTCTACCACCTAATCCTTCTCGCCATTTAGAGAAAATCAGCTTATCTGCAATTTTAAATGTAAAAGATGGTTTTTGGTCGTAATCGTATTTGTCAGCCATTTCTAAAGCCCAGAAAAATAATTTCTTTTTCAAGCCTGTTAAAGCCAATCCTTTATTGACAATACCTTCATAGACTTTTTCTAATAAACGTGGTACTGTTGTAAAGAAATGCGGTCGAACAGTTCCCAATTTATCTTTTAGTGTGTCGATGTCTGAATAATATACATTTGCGCCAGTATGCAAATAGGTATAAATAACCATGCGCTCGAAAATATGGCACAATGGTAAGAAACTCAAAGCGACATGACCCGCTTCGATAGGCAACTCAGCACGTACTGTCAAAACATTGGATACAATATTTTGATGAGAAAGCATTACGCCTTTAGGTGTGCCCGTTGTGCCTGAAGTATAAATAAGTGTGGCCAAATCTTTTTCATCTACCGTGTCGGAGATAGCTTTGATATCAGCAACATTGCCACCTTCACCAGCTTTTATTATTTCTTCGTAGCAAGCAGCACCTTCCACTTGGTCAAAAGTATAAATACCTTGCAAACTGGGAACACTTGCTTTTAAATCCTTTACTTTTTCGTACAATTTAGCATCAGAAACGATACAGATTTTTGCTTCCGCATGGTTTAAGATATATTCATAATCTTTAGTGCTGATAGTAGGATATAATGGCACATTGATGGCACCGATTTGTCCAATTCCTTGGTCGCATATATTCCATTCTGTACGGTTAGCTGATGTTACTACGGCCACTTTATCGCCTTTATTGATGCCAAGTTTCAGCAAGCCTAAGCTCATATTGTCGGATTGTTGAATCAATTCATCAGTGCTTAGTTTCCACCATTCTCCATTTTTTACAGTAGCAATGGCTACCTGTTGCGGATGGTTCGCTTTTTGAAAATGTAAAACATCAAATAATCTTTTTACTTGCATGACTGGTTTATAATTTATGGTAAAATGAATGAATTAAGTCTTTGTATTTCTCGGTTATTTTCTTTCTTTTTAATTTCATGGTGGCGGTCAGCATATTGTTTTCGACAGTCCATTCGTCTGCCAGCAATTCAAAATGCTTGATTTGCTCCACTTTGCCAAAGTTAACATTTAATTCTGTAATAATTCTCTTATATAATTCTTTAATCTGTTGGTTTTCTATTAATTCTTCATTAGATAATGCTTTAATTTCATTTTTTGCCGCCCATTCTCTTAAATTCTCGAAATTTGGAATAATTAATGCAGAAATGAATTTTTCACCATCGCCTTGTAGGGCAATTTGTTCAATATAGAAAGATTCTTTGAGCTTGTTTTCTATGGGCGACGGCGCCACATACTTGCCACCAGAGGTCTTAAAAAGCTCTTTTTTGCGGTCTGTTATTTTTAAATATCCATCACTCGTAAATTCGCCAATATCACCTGTGAGCAACCAGCCTTCGTTGTTGAACGATTTTTTAGTTTCTTCTTCATTTTTATAATAGCCTAGCATCACATTTGGAGCTTTTATCAAAATTTCACCATCTTCAGCAATTTTAATTTGAACACTCGACAATAATTTACCGACACAGCCTGCTCTGAATTCTTGCTGACGAAATGGCACAACGCTGACTACAGGCGAACATTCTGTGAGGCCATAACCTTCAAGTATCGGAATGCCTGCATTGGTAAAAATTGTTGCCAACCTCGCTTGCAAGGGCGCAGAACCACAAATAATTGCTTTAATATTGCCTCCCAGTGCTTCGCGCCATTTATTAAAAACAAGCTTGTTGGCAATATATAAATTCGTTGATTCTGCTAATGTCCTCGTTTTGCCTAATTCTGTATTTTGCGCTTGTGCCACCGACCAAAAAAATAGATTTTTCTTAAAACCATTTAGTGTTTGTCCTTTCTTGATTATTTTTTCAAAAACACGCTCTAATAGCCTTGGTACTGTAGTGAAGTAATTAGGCTTGATATCTTGTAAATGCTCAGAAATAGTTTCCAATCCATCAGCGAAATAAATGGAAACACTTCCCGCAAAATAGACATAATTGATGGTACGCTCGAATACATGACTTAAAGGCAAGAAGCTTAATACGACTTCTCCTTTGCCGACAGGAATAGCTTTAAGACAATCTTTTACATTGGACACGATGTTGTAATGAGATAGCATCACGCCTTTAGGTATGCCAGTTGTACCTGATGTATAAATGATTGTCGCTAAATCGCTAGCTTGAATACTTTGTTTTATGGTGTTTACTTTCTCCACCAGTATTTTGTCATTAGTCAATAATGTTTTCCAATTCGTTACATTGTCAACGACATCAAAACTAAAAACTCCTTTTAGGCTGGGAACTAGCGGAATAATCTGTGCTATTTTTCGGTACATCAGCTTGTCTGAGACGAACACGTATTTCACTTCAGCATGATTAAAGATAAATTCGTATTCTTTGCTGCTGATAGTTGGATATACTGGAATATCTACTACGCCAATTTGCATACAGGCTAAGTCAGTAAAATGCCATTCTGGTCTGTTGCTAGTAGAAATGATAGCAACAGTATCGCCTTTTTGTAAGCCTAATTGCAGTAAGCCTTGGCTGAGTTGATTGGCTGTTTCAATAAATGTCTGCGTGGAGTAGTGAGTCCACGTTTTTTTGTCTTCCCTACGCGACAGACATTTCTCTAAGGGACTGTTTATTTGCTGATGCGCAATGATATCAAATATTCGACTATATGGCACGCTTTTGTATTAAAGTGAATTTCAAATTTATAAAATAAATTCCGTTGAACAACGGCTTATCCTAAAAAGTTCTTATTTCAAGCAAAAGTGGTGTACACCTTTCTGTTTTATTTGTAAAAACCAAATAAGACTTCGTAACATAATCTTGTGAATTTCCATTTTTAAAAATTATATTCGTTGTGCTCATTTTTATGGAAAAAAAATCGTCATTAATCATTTATAAAGCATCGGCAGGCTCTGGCAAAACCTATGCCTTAGCAAAAGAATATCTTAAAATAGTAATACAAAATCCTTATGATTATAAGAGAATATTAGCCGTAACATTTACGAAGAAGGCGACGGCAGAAATGAAATCGCGAATTGTAGAATATCTAATTTTATTAGAAAAGAAAAGCGATACAGTAGATACGTTGCGCAACTCCATTATAGACGAAATTAAAGAAGCAAATGGCATTGATGTTTCTGCTGTGTTTGACAAGCATACTCGCATCGCACTGCAACTTATTTTGCATGACTATTCGCATTTTAATGTCTCTACCATAGATAGCTTTTTTCAAAGTATCATACGTGCTTACGCTAAAGAGTTAGATTTACCCATTGGCATGGAAGTGGAATTAGATACAGCATCGGTTATTGAAGAAGCAATACAAGCTGTGTTGAAAGAATATAAAACGGATAATGATACGTTCTCCAGTTGGATAGAAGCCTATATTTTTGAGAAAATAGATGACGACAAAGGTTGGAATATCGAGAAAAACATTGCATCATTAGCCAAGGAATTGCTCAATGAAGACTATCGATTGCTGACGGAAGACAGGCAACAGTCTTTCAGCATTGACAACTATAAAGAAACACGTTTGGCTTTGAAAAAAATTGTTGCAAATTATCGTCAAGCCATGGATGATTTGGTGCAAAATTTTGAACAAGAAATAGAGCGGCAAGCCATCGACTTAAGATTATTTAAAGGCAAAAGCACTTTTGTTTCTTTTGTGTCAAAAATTAAAAATGACGCGCCAGAATTTACAGATACCATTCTGAATATGATGGCGAGCGACGAAGTGTTATCTAAAGAAACTGCAAAAGATAGTGTCCTTAAAATAACAATGGAAACCGCATGGCATAACACGGTAAAGCCATTTTTATTAGCGATAGCCAATTTAATAGAAAACAAGAGTAAGCAATATCATGCAGCGATTATTGTTCTGAAAAATATTTATTCGCTTGCGCTTCTCGAAATGATAAATGAGAAAATAAAAGCCTATAAACAAGAAAATAATCTCATTTTAATTTCTGATACTAACCAGATTGTAAGCTTAATAGCTCGACATGAAGATGTACCTTTTATATTTGAAAAATCAGCCAGTTTTTTGAAGTATATTTTAATTGACGAATTTCAAGATACATCGACTTTGCAATGGCATGGCTTATTGCCATTATTATTAGAGATTTTACAATCAACTGAAGGATTGGTATTAATAGTTGGCGATCCAAAACAAAGTATTTACAGATGGCGTGGTGGAAAAATGGAATTGATGATAGATGGCATTTCATCAGCATTTACTGACTATTTAGAACCAAAAAATCAGAAGACACTAAGTGTGAATTACAGAAGTGCACAAGAAATTGTAGATTTTAATAATGCATTTTTTAGCACCTTAAAAAATATAATTCCACTAGACAATCCGTACTTTGAGCGCGTACTCGCCGACGTAGAGCAAAAAGCAAAAAAAACAAAAATTAAAGGATATGTGCGCTGTCAATGGCTTGATCCCATCAAAGGCGAAGATGTGTGCCTTCCTGCTATTTTAGCAATTATTAAAGAAGTTACTGCATATAAAAAACATAGTGATATTGCCATTTTAGTGCGCACAAACATTCAAGGAAATGTGGTCGCAAATTATTTACAAGAGCAAGGTGTTCCGGTGATGTCTGCTGAATCATTACTGCTCAATGGCCAAGCAAATATAGCTTTATTGCTGTCGGCATTAACCTATATATTGCATAGTGATGAAGATTTTTATGTAATTCAATTTAATTATTTGCTCGCACAGTATTTACAAAAACCTTCCTTGGAAAATTATTTACAGAAACAAAATAAACAGTATTTTTTTGAAAATGAATTTCCATTATTTCAAAGAAAAAATACTTCAACATTGCGTAGTATTTCTATTAACGAACTTGTGTTTCAGGTAGCGCAAGCATTGCAATTTGATACGCAACTCGATGAGTATTTGTTAAGGTTTCAAGATGTTGCCCATCAATTTGCACAACAGCGTAGCACATCGTTAAGCGATTTTATTAATTATTGGAACGAGAATGAAGATAAATTATCCATATTGCCACCAGAAGGTATTGATGCAGTAAATATTATGACCATTCATAAGTCAAAAGGGCTGCAATTTCCTATTGTGATTATGCCATATGCAAATCAGGAATTAAAACCAAAATCGGAAAGTTTGATTTGGATAAATAGCGATGAAAAACCATTTAATAAGTTGAATGCATTTCCAGTAAATCTTACATCTAAAACAAAAGACAGCCTTTTTGAAGCGGAATATTTGAAAGAATTTAGTGCCACTTATTTAGACAATATTAATATTCTATATGTAGCCTTTACAAGAGCAGAAGAGCAACTATATGTCTTAGCAGATGCATCGAAGAGTGATAGTAAAGACAAATCGCCACTGCCAAATTTCATGAATAAATTGATACATAAAGTGGTGCAATCAATGCACTTAGAAAATGCACAATTTGAAGCAAATTGTTTTACTTATGGTACTGTCAATACAAACAAACAAGCTCCAGAAGAAATAAACACAACGGCTTATCTATCACCACAACATTTTACAGATTTTAAAACGAAAGTACCTTTAGCTATTACGACATCATATAATGAAGCACAAGAAAAAGGCACGAAAATGCATGAAGTACTAGCAAAAATTAAACAAAAAAATCAATGGAAAAATGCGATAGCTTCAACCGTGACAGATGATGATGGCTATTACGCGCAACAGACACAACTAGTGTTGCAGTTTTTTGAAAAACAACAATGGTTTGATGAAAAATGGCAACATATCAATGAGCGCAGTTTTACATTTAATGGTGAATTTATGCGCGCAGATAAAATTCTGTTATCAGCGGATAGTTGTATTATTATCGACTATAAAACTGGCGCAAAAGAAAATACACATATACATCAATTGCAAAATTACAAAGCTGCTTACGCTACATTTGTGCCACAAAAAGTGAGCGCCTTTTTACTTTATATCGATACCTTAGAACTTCAAGAAATATAAAAAGCAAAATGCATACAATCCATCAACAATACGAAAATATTTTTGAAATTATTACACTTGCTAATGTGCATCATACGGCCAAAGTTGTAGTAAATATTGGTAATTCCTTGTTTTCCTACACAAAAAATAGACTTGAATATTTACATTTCCCTTTTGATTTACAAGAATATGCCAACAACGATAAATTAGCAGGAAATCCATTTATGCATCCTTGGGCAAACCGTTTAGAAAGTAATTGCATACGTGTTGAAAATTTACAATACAACTTTCCTATACAACAGCAACATCTATTGTACAGAGATGGAAACCAATTGCCATTACATGGTTTATTGTTGAAGTCAAATAAATGGAAAACGATTACAACACAAGCTTCAGCATCGCAATGCAAGCACGTCGCAGCGTATATATTTGATGGTGAAGATGAATTATCCATTTTCCCATTTTTACACAATATTCAGATGACTCATATTTTGCGTGATGATACGCTACATATCGAAACAGTGATTCATAATCTGGATAAAAAAGATATGCCAATTAGCTTTGGCTTTCATCCGTATTTTAAAAAGTTAGATGCGCATGCAAAATTACATTTAGCAGCATCCAATAAGATTGAAACCAATAGCTTGATGATTCCAACAGGCCAGGTGACAGCGAAAGAAAAATGCTGGAATTTTATCAATCATGAAATTGCGATTGATGATGTAATGTTCGATGATGGATTTCAAGATTTATTATTTGAAAATGGAATGGCAGATTTTTCTTTGGACAATATACATGTTCTGTTTTGCGATCAATATCCATTTGCACAAGTGTATTCGCCAAGCACCATAGATAAGCCTTATGTTTGTATTGAACCAATGACAGCACCTACAAATGCGCTGAATTCAAATGCCTGCCAACTGTTGAAGTCAAATGAAACTTTTTCTGCTTCTTTTTCTATAAAAATAGCGTAGATTGTTTGGAGTACTGTTTTATTGAAAAACATATCTCGCTTAATCATGTTTTATTAAAAAAAATCAATGTCAGTAAAGTAAACAGCATAGCAATTAGGCACATATTTTGATTATCTTCGTTACATTAAATATTGGTATGAACAAATTTCTATTAACAACTGCATTTTTCTTCACTGCTTTTTTTGCAGTACATGCACAAATGCCTGCAATTGGCACAAAAGCGACAGAATTAAATTATAAAGATCCATCTGGCAAAGAAATCGCATTGTCATCATTAAAAGGTAATATGGTTTTGCTCGATTTTTGGGCATCTTGGTGTGGTCCGTGCCGTAGAAACAATCCTGCATTAGTGGCCTTGTACTCTAAATTTCAAAATAAAAAATGGGTAAAAGGCGTAAAAGGCTTTACTGTGTATAGCCTTTCCTTAGATCAAAATGCAGAAAATTGGAAAGCTGCCATTCAGCAAGATGGCCTAGTATGGCCTTACCATGTTTCAGATCTAAAAGGCTGGAATGCAGAAGGAGCAGCAAAATATGGTATTCGCTCTATTCCGCAAACAGTATTAATCGACGAAACAGGATATGTGATTGCGATTAATCCATCACATAATTTAGTCGATCAATTAGTAAGCAAAAAACTGAGCAGCGGAACGACTCCTAGCAAAACCAAATCGAAAACCAAATCGTCAAAATCAATCAAAAAATAAGTGCCAAATTGACGTAAAATGCAATTGGCAAACAATTTGACTTAGATTGTTAAAATCTTAGTTATGATAGAGGAAAAAGAGACTATAGTTGATGCGCAAACAGAACAGCAGGTCGTTGAGGAAAATAAAAATCAGTCAGAAAGTCAGCAAGAATCAAAAAATGCTGCAAATGAGTTTGCCGCAGAGGACGAATTGTCGGCTTTTAAAAAAGAAATAGAAGAGCAAAAAGACAAATATTTAAGACTATTTGCAGAATTTGACAATTTCAAAAAACGCAATGCCAAAGAACGTTTGGAGTTGTTTAAAACAGCAGGTCAAGATATTGTACGCGAACTATTACCCGTATTAGATGATTTTAACAGAGCAGACAAAGTTTATCAACAAGATAATAATGCAGAAAATTTTGTCGTTGGATTGAAATTAATTCAAGAAAAATTTCATAAAACTTTACAAAACAAAGGGCTTAAAGCAATTGATAGCATAGGTAAAGATTTTGATGTGGCACAGCACGAAGCCATCGCAGAAGTGCCTGCGCCAACACCAGAGTTAGCAGGTAAAATTTTGGACGAAGTAGAAACAGGCTACACCTTGAACGATACAATTATTCGATATGCAAAAGTGGTTGTAGGTAAATAAAAATAGAAACGATTAGAGAGTTTTAACAACTGCGAAGCAGAAAACAACAAGCAATAACAATGGCAAAAAGAGATTATTACGAAGTATTAGGTGTAGCAAAAGGTGCCAGTGCCGATGATATAAAAAAATCATACCGCAAATTAGCATTACAATATCATCCAGATAGAAATCCTGGTGACAAAGTAGCGGAAGAAAAATTCAAAGAAGCAGCAGAAGCATATGATATATTAAGTAATGATGAGAAACGCGCGCGCTATGACCGATTTGGACATCAAGGTGCTGCTGGTGGTTTTGGTGGAGGTCAAGGTATGAATATGGATGATATCTTCTCTCAATTTGGCGATATCTTTGGCGGTGGCGGTGATGGCAATCCATTTGAGTCATTTTTTGGTGGCGGTGGCAGAAGAAAAGAGCGTGGTCGCGGACAACGTGGAAGCAATTTGCGTGTTAAAGTAAAAATGGATTTAGAAGAAATTGCAAATGGCGCACAGAAAAAAATTAAAGTAAAAAAACATATCGTTTGCGATACTTGCTCAGGCATTGGCGCAAAAGATAGTTCTTCCTATCAAACTTGTAATACCTGCAATGGCAGTGGTGTGGTGCGCAAAGTGACACAAACTTTTCTGGGTCAGATGGCAACAACAGGCACTTGCCCAACGTGTGAAGGGGAAGGAAAAATTATTACCAATAAATGTACTAAATGCCGAGGCGAAGGTCGTGTGTATGGCGAAGAAATTGTGAGTATCGATATACCTGCTGGTGTAAGCGAAGGTATTCAACTCTCGATGAATGGTAAAGGAAATGCTGGCATACGAGGAGGTTATCCTGGTGATTTATTAATCAATATCGAAGAAACACCACATCCTGAGCTGAAACGCGAAGACACGAATATTATTTATCATTTATACCTGAATTTTGCAGAAGCAGCATTAGGCACACAAGCAGAAGTACCAACAATTGGTGGAAGCGCAAAAATAAAAATTCCAAAAGGAACACAAAGTGGCAAGCTTTTCCGTTTGCAAGGCAAAGGAATTCCAAGCTTAAATGGTTATGGAAAAGGCGACCAAATAGTAGAAGTGCAAGTGTTTACGCCACAAGATTTAACGACAGAAGAAACAGCATTGTTGGAGAAATTAAGAGATTCAAAAAATTTCAATCCACAAGTACAAAAAGAAAAAAATAAAGGCTTCTTCGATAAGTTTTTTCATTAATAAAACATAGTGTCAAAAATTCTGTTGTAATAAATTATCTCACAAGGATACTTATATTTACACATTAAATTTTTCAATTTGTATTTGTTAGATGTACAACATATCTCAAAGACGTTTCAGCAAAATGTAGCACTACAAGACGTGTCTTTGTCGATAGACAAGCATAAAATTTATGGTTTGCTCGGGCCAAATGGTGCAGGAAAAACCACATTAATACGAACAATAACACAAATCTTTTTTCCAGACAGTGGCCATCTTTTTTTCAATGGAGAACCTTTAGCAGAAAAACACCAAAATCTGATTGGATACATGCCTGAAGAACGTGGCTTGTATAAAAAAATGAAAGTAGGTGAGCAGTTGATGTATTTTGCGCAATTGCGCAATTTCACCAAAGCACAAGCAACAGAAAAAATCAACTTTTGGCTAAAAAAATTAGACATAGAAAGCTGGCGCAATAAAACCATTGAAGAGCTGTCAAAAGGAATGCAGCAAAAAGTACAATTCGTTGCTACGGTACTACACAATCCAACCTTATTGATATTAGATGAGCCATTCTCTGGCCTCGATCCAATTAATGCAGATCTTATAAAAAATGAAATATTTGAATTGCAACAAGCCGGCACTACTATTATCTTCTCAACACATAGAATGGAAAATGTAGAAGAAATTTGTAAAGATATTTTCCTAATTAATAAAGGTAAGATATTGTTGAATGGAAATGTACAAGCGATAAAACAAGAATACAAAAAACATTTAATAAGCGTTGAGACAGCAAACAAGGTAGTGTTGAACGATGCAGTGCGTTCCGCATTGCACGTACACGAACAAAGTGATAAAAGAATTGTGTTTAAATTGACAGAAAATCAAACGCCTAATGATATGCTAAAACTCTTATTGCAACAACAAATAGAAATTGTAGCGATGGCTGAAATTTTGCCAACAGTACACGAGATTTTTATTCAAACGGTGAAAGAAAATTCTTAAATAAAAAAGGAAATATAGTTCGCTAAAATAGCATCATTAATAAGCACAACACCAATAATAATGAATAAAGTCTGGTACATCATACAAAGAGAATATCTTACGCGAGTAAGGAAAAAATCTTTCATTATACTCACGCTTTTGTTGCCTGTGTTGATTGGTTTGATGAGCGTTGCGCTGATTGAAATTGCAAGTAATGCTCAAGAAGAGTTGACCATTGCAGTTAAAGATGACAATGCATGGTTTGAGGATAAGTTTAGTGGTATGGACATTGGCGACAACCTACGGTTTAAATACCTTACCAACAATCCACAGCCAATAGATTCCTTGAAACATCTGTATCAAAATATTGACTGCGATGGCATTTTGTATATTCCAAAATTAGACCTTAATCAGCCACGTGGTATTGCTTACTATTCTGAAAACGAATTAGGCATGGCAACAGAAAAATATATTACAGAAAAATTATCTGAAGAAATAAGAAAGCGTGCACTTTCGCAACGGAATTATAATATCGACACTATCGAACATATAACGCAAGCAATCGACATCGAAAAAATTATAGACAATAAGAAGCAGAGCGGAGGCTCAGAAATTGCTGGTGTTTTCGGCTATGCTTGCGGTTTTCTGATTTACATATTTCTAATTGTATATGGCGCAATGGTGATGAAAAGCGTGACCGAAGAAAAAACAAATCGCATCGTCGAAGTATTGGTTACAACAGTGAAGCCATTTCAATTAATGATTGGAAAAATTATTGGCATTGGTGCAGTTGGCCTTACACAATTTTTGCTTTGGGGAATTTTAACTTTTGGCATTAATCTATTATTGCCATTTTTTTTAGGCGATAAGATGATGGCAATGCAAAGCATGCAGCAAACCAATGCTATGGCAGTATCAACAGAGGAAAGTACACAACTTTTGATGAATATTTCTAATGCATTTCAAACTTTAGAGATAGGCAGAATAATCTTTAGTTTCTTGTTTTATTTTATTTTTGGCTATTTATTTTATGCGTCGCAGTTTGCCGCTATTGGTGCTGCTATGACTGACGACAGCGACGCACAGTCATTTACATTTCCGATTACCATTCCAATTATCATATCAATGGTGCTCATGTCAGTTACCTTATCTCAGCCGTTTTCATCAGCCGCATTTTGGGGTTCGATGTTGCCATTCTCTTCACCAATTATTATGATTACACGGATACCATTTCATGTGCCGTGGTGGGAACAAATATTGTCGATGTTTATCTTGTTTTTATCGGCAATGGCAATGGTATATGTTGCCGCAAAAATTTATAGAGTAGGCATTTTAATACAAGGCAAGAAAGTGTCTTTTAAAGAAATTAGCAAGTGGATTTTTTATTGAGTAAATGCTGCGTCAGACAATAGTCATGTGCAGGAAAACTTGTGTATTTCTTCTTGGTGTTCCTATATTTAGTTATGCCTTAATAATCAAATATAAAATTACAATTGCAGTACCTGCATTTTCTTTTCCCAGTTCCAAGCGCTCAGCATGGCATCGTCTAAGGAATATTGACATTGCCAGCCAAGTTGCGTTGTCGCATTTGTATTATCAGCATACACAGCTGCTACATCGCCAGCACGACGCTCACCTATTACATAATTTAATTTTTGCAGGCTCACTTTTTCAAAAGCATCAATCGCTTCTTTTACAGAAACACCAATGCCTGAACCTAAATTAAATACTTCACAATTACTATCGTTTCTCTTGTTAACTAAATATTGTAATGCCAAAGTGTGAGCATGTGCAATGTCACACACGTGTATATAATCACGAATGCAACTACCATCTCGAGTATTGTAATCATTGCCATACACGCAAAGCTGTTCTAATTTTCCGATGGCAGTTTGTGTAATGTATGGCACTAAATTATTGGGTTTGTCGATAGGTATTTCACCAATATGCGCTGATGGATGCGCACCTATTGGATTAAAATAGCGCAATAAAATGGAAGCTTGTGCAGGATATCTTTTTGAAAAATTGCGAATAATATCTTCACCGATTTGTTTGGTGTGTGCGTATGGACTTTCCGCATTTTTTATAGGCGTATTTTCCGTTACTGGCAAAACATCAGCATTGCCATACACAGAACAAGAAGAGGAAAAAACAAAATTTGGAATGCCTAATTTTTCTATGCTTTCTAAAATATTGACTAATGACTCAAGGTTGTTTTTGTAGTATAATAAAGGCGCTGCCACCGACTCAGGCACTGACTTTAATGCCGCAAAATGGATAATGCCAACGGCGTCTTGATGTGCTGATAATACATCATGCGTGGCATTAGCATCACATAGATCAATGCGATAAAATGGAATGGTTTTACCCGTTATTTTTTCAATGCCTGTTAATGCGTATGTTGATGAGCGAGATAAATTATCAATACATACGACATCAAATCCATGTTGAATTAAATCTACAATTGTATGTGAGCCAATATAACCTGTGCCACCTGTAACTATTACTTTCATTCTCTAGCTGATGTTTTTTGAAATAAGTATATAAAATTATTCATTTAAAATGTCTAATAAATATTGACCATAACCACTTTTTAGCAAAGGCTGTGCGATGGCCTGCAATTCTTCTTTAGAAATAAATCCTTTTCTATATGCTACCTCTTCGATGCAACCTACTTTTAAGCCTTGTCGCTGCTCTATTACTTGCACAAATTGTGATGCTTGCATGAGCGAATCAAAAGTGCCCGTGTCTAACCATGCGGTGCCTCTGTCTAATATGCCTACTTTTAATTTTCCGCGTTCTAAATATATTTTGTTGACATCAGTAATCTCATATTCGCCACGTGCACTTGGTTGCAAATTTTCTGCAATAGACACCACTTCATTGTCATAAAAATATAAACCAGGAACGGCATAGTTTGATTTTGGATGCAGTGGTTTTTCTTCTATTGAAATGGCATTAAACTTTTTATCAAACGCTACAACGCCATATCTTTCCGGATCAGAAACGTGATAAGCGTAAATCACGCCGCCATCAGGGTCATTATTTTTTTCTAATAAATCGCCTAAGCCTGAGCCATAAAAAATATTATCACCTAACACTAAAGCCACTTTGTCATTTCCTATAAAAGACTTGCCAATCACAAATGCTTGTGCTAAGCCATTTGGCACTTCTTGAATGGCATATTGGAAATGGCAACCATACTTTTTGCCATCGCCTAAGAGTCTTTGAAAATTAGGCATGTCTTGCGGTGTTGAAATAATTAATATTTCGTGAATGCCTGCCTGCATCAATACCGACAACGGATAATAAATCATCGGTTTGTCGTAAATAGGCATAATTTGTTTGCTTATTGCAAAGGTGATAGGATAGAGCCTTGTTCCTGAGCCACCAGCCAAAATAATTCCTTTCATAGCGGTAAAGTAATCAGAAAAATCAAATTGTTAAAAATAATTGACAAAAATACATAGTAAAACAAGATAAAATTAATATGTTTGCCTAGAAAATTGGAAGATTTAGAAAATTGTGTTAATTTAGCGTTAACATAAATAAAATATCCGCAAATAATGGCTGAAAAAACATTTAAAATTCTGGTAGTCGATGATGAGCCAGATATCTTGGAATTCTTGAGTTACAATTTGGAGAAAGAAGGTTTTGTAGTAGAAACCGCCGAAAATGGTAAACAAGCATTAGAGAAAGCAAAGAAAAACCAACCAGACATCGTACTGCTCGACGTGATGATGCCTGAAATGGACGGTATTGAAGCTTGCAGAACGATGCGCGAAATGCCACAGTTCGAGCATACCATTATCGCCTTTTTAACGGCACGAACGGAAGATTATTCTCAAATTGCTGGTTTTGAAACAGGTGCAGATGACTACATCAGCAAGCCAATAAAACCAAGAGTTTTAGTAAGTCGCTTAAAAGCGCTTCTAAGAAGATACGAAGCTAAAGAATCAAAATCATCTTTCTTAGATGTTGGGAATATTCAAATTGATAGAGAACGTTATTTAATTATTTTCAACGGTAAAGAAATGGCTGTTCCTCGTAAAGAATTTGAATTGCTATATCTATTGGCTTCTAAGCCTGGCAAAGTATTCAAACGCGACGAAATCTTGAATGAAATTTGGGGTCGCGATATTATCGTAGGCGATAGAACGATAGATGTGCATATCAGAAAATTAAGAGAAAAATTAGGAGAAGATTTAATCAAAACAGTAAAAGGTATCGGATACAAATTTGAAGAAATATGAGAAGATCCGCTTCTCCAAATATAATATCACTTTTAGCAAGCATGGCAGTAGCAATTTTTTCTACTGCCATCTTTTTATTTATTACTGCCATCTTTCACTTAAAAATAAATTATAGCGTTTACATCATCAATATCTTCATTATTTTCTTAGTAACATTACTGCTGTTTCGCTTTGTTTTAGTCCGGTTTATTTATAGCAAAATAAAAATTATTTATAAAACGATAGGCAAACCGCTGAAATTTCAGAATGAAGTTAAAGAAGGTAGCAAAAATGTATTGAAAACTGTAGAACGCGATGTGGCAGAATGGGCAATTAATAAAAACAAACAAATACGCGAGCTGCGCAAGATGGAACAGTATCGCAAAGAATTTGTTGGCAATGTGTCGCACGAACTGAAAACACCTATTTTTAATGCGCAAGGATATATTGAAACTGTCTTAGATAGCGACTTAGACGATCCTGCTTTTATCAAACAATATTTAGAGAAAGCCAATAGCAATATCGAACGCTTAGAAACCATTGTAACGGATTTACTCGAAATTTCAAAGTTTGAAAGTGGTAGAATAGAACTAAATAAAGAAGCATTCGACTTGGTGAAACTGATAAAGAAAGTTTTTTTTCAGTATCAGCACATTGCTCAGCAACAAAAAATTTCTTTAAAATGTCATAGCGAGGAAAATGCTGTCTTTGTCTTTGGCGATTCAAAACGCATTATGCAGGTGCTGGAAAATTTAATTTCCAATTCTATAAAATATGGTAAGGAAAACGGACATACAGATATTTATTTTCACGATTTAGAAGATCAATATTTAGTAGAAATCGTTGATGATGGTCCAGGTATCTCGTCGGAACATTTGCCAAGATTATTCGAGCGTTTTTATCGTGCCGATAAAAGTAGAAATAGAAAAATAAACGGAACTGGTTTGGGTTTGTCTATTGTGAAAAATATTATCGAAGCACATGAACAAACTATCAATGTAAGAAGTGAATTAGAAAATGGTACTACATTTAGCTTTACCCTGCAAAAATATATTCCTGAATAATTAATATTCGCAATAGCGCATTACTTTCGTTTTATAAAGCACTTTTTTTGCTGCATCTTTAATTAAAACAATATTTACACCTAAAACAAAATCTCGATTTTGCAAATAAATAATTTCATTTGATTTATTGTAATTAATTTGCTTAGATGAAATTAATCGACCGCTGATATCTATAATTTCTATCGTTAATAATTCATCTTTCTCATGTCGAATATTAAGTTTAGGTGCTATCTGACATGAGATAGGATTTGGAGTAATGCTAATAAAATCAGAACCTACAGCGATGCTATCTGTTTTACACCAATAAAAAGTTTCAAAATTTCTGCATTCACTAATTGGACGTGCATTGATGGAATCGCTGGCAATACTTGTGTTGGTTTCGATAGTGCCATTTGTAATATTATTAATAAAATCAAAGCTTTTATTATTGATATAATTTATTGCATCAGCATCGCCACCTAATGGTGCTGACAAGGAGTTAAATCCATGATTGTAACCACAGAAAACATGAAATTGATAAGGTACATTTTGCTGTTCTAGAATAGGTGTGAATATACCTGGCCCATAAGACCGAATGGTGTTGCTACAATTGCCTAACCAACCATTAAAAAAATCAACTGCACCATCACAACTATTATTAAACAATAATGTAGGATAAGGATGAACGATGTTTACATCATTTTTATAGAAACCACCTACAATACTAATGATTCCAGCTATTTCTGTTGAATTTCTATAAGCATTTCCTTGCAGATCTAAGCTGCCTAATCGTGATAATCGCTCTTGCGTAATTAATACATCTTGCATATATAAATGATGCAACACCAAAAAACCACCAGAACTAATGCCCATTAAAAATATTTTATTTGAGTCGATGCCTAAAGTGTTTGCATTGGCTTTGCAAAATCGTATAAGCGCACGATTGTCTTGATAGGCACGATGCGCAGCATCTTCAAAATATTCAGGTGTTACACTTTCGCATAAAGGTTTCGATGTGGATTCGTACCAGCCTTGTCTAAAATCAGGCAGAATAACGCTGATATTTTTGGACGTAAAATAGTCTGCAAATATTTTTAATGCGGCAAGATTCTTATCACCAGCAGCATAACCGCCACCATGGTAAACAATAAGCACTGGCCGCTGTGTTGAGAATAAATTTGGTTTATATAAATCGGCTTTTATTGCTTCTTCCTGCCCTGCAAAATTCGTATTGTTGGCATAGGTGAAAGTAGATTTTACACTCGCTTGTATAAAAGTGATATTTAACAAAAACATACTTATTACAAAGATGATATGCGTAAATAGTTTACGCATATTTCTCGATAATTTTATCGCACGCTTTATCTAGCATGTCATATACATTTTGAAATCCATTGTCATCAAAATAAGGATCGGGCACACTCCTATTTTCGCCAGGATACACTTCGTTTAAAATTAATTTGATTTTACTTTCTTCTTTTTTGTCTAAAGCCCAGCCTAATAAATCTTTATAGTTGGCCGTATCCATAGCAAATATCAAATCGAATTCTTCATAGTCGGCGCTATGTACGCTGCGTGCACGTTGTCCAGAAATGTCGATACCGTGCTTGTTAGCTATTTGCACAGAACGATAGTCTGGACCAAAGCCAATATGCCATTTTCCAGTGCCTGCACTATCAATATACCAGTCTAGTTTTTGCTGAGCACACTTATGGCGTAAGATGCCTTCTGCTAATGGAGAGCGACAGATATTTCCTAAACAAACCATCAAAACTTTCATATTCTATTTTTAGAAGGATATTATTAATAAAAACAAAAATGATTGTTTTATCTTACAATGCAAAATGAAACGGTTTATTTTATTGCTATTTATAATGTTTCCAATGTTTTCTTCGACAAATGCAAAAAAGCATTGGCAAAAAACAGCTAGTGGCATTTGCTATAAATTATATACAAAAGATAAAAGCCAAGTGAGACCTAAAATTGGCGATTACATTTGGATGCATTTAGTTAAATATTCACCAACAAAAAAGGAGATTTTTAATACACGTATTTTCGATGTAGGAAATGGTGTAGAAATGCAATTGAAAGCTGTGCAAAAACAAGTCGATGTGACCGAAATTTTTACACACATGAGAAAAGGTGATTCTGCCTTGGTCAAAATTCCGTGTCATTTGTTGGATAGTAATGGAAGCAAAAAAAAGCATTATACTTTTCGTTTGCAGCTCATTGATTTTTCTACCAAAGAAGCTTATGAAAAGGTACAGTGGGAAAAAGAATTTCTACAAGCACAGGCAGATTCTTTGGTGATGATAGAATACTTAAGTATGCACAATATGTTAGATGCTTTGAAAGATGCAGCAGGCAATTATTTTGTAAGGCAAATACGTGGAAATGGAGCGCAGTTGCAAATTGGCGATAGCGTACAATTGCATTATATTGGAAAGCTGACCACAGATTTTGAATTTGATAACTCGTATGGCCGAAAGCAAACACTTGCTTTTGTGGTAGGCAAGCAGCAGGTAATAGAAGGTTTAGATAAAGGTATATGCAATTTTTATTATGGCGATAAAGGTATATTGCTCATTCCAAGTAGATTGGCGTATGGCGATAAGTCAGTAGGCAAAATACCAGCAAATGCAGTACTCGTATTTGACATTGATATTTTACCTAAATAAAAAAAGTGTCGCACATAGCGACACTTTTCAATAGCTTTTTTAGATAATTATGCAATTGTTTCTACAACAGTTTTCTCGGATTTTTTTCCTTGTATTTTTTCTTTTATTCTATCAAAAATGTAATAAACAGTAGGAACGACCACTAACGTTAGCAATAATGAACTGCTTAGTCCACCAATGATTACCCATGCCATAGAACGTTTAAATTCTGCACCCGGTCCATTTGATAATGCAATAGGAAGCATACCAAAAATCATAGCAACAGTAGTCATTAAGATTGGACGCAAACGTTCTTTTCCGGCCTCTATTAATGCTTCTTTTAATGGCAAGCCTTGTGCTTTTAAATGATTGGTAAAGTCCACTAATAAAATACCATTTTTTGCCACCAAACCCATGAGCATGATAAAGCCAATGATACCGAAAATACTTAAACTCTCGTGTGTTAACGCCAAGGCTAACACCGCTCCAATTAAAGCAACAGGAATAGAGAATAAAACCACAAATGGATATAAAGTACTCTCATATAGTGCGACCATAATTAAATATACCAACAAAATACCTAAGCCCATAGCGATTCCTAAGCTGCCGAAAGAATCACCTTGATTTTTTTGCTCACCAAGGTATTCTATTTTTACGCTAGAAGGGAAACCCGCTTTGTCGATTTGTTCTTTGATATCTGCGGTAACTGTTCCTGTTGGTCTGCCTACGGCAGATGATAGAATTTGTACAGAGTTTAAGCGATCATATCTTTCTAAAACGGCTTGTCCTTGTATTTCATGTATTGTGGCAATATCGCCAAGGCGTATCATTGCACCTGTTGGTGTTTGAATAGTAGTATTAGCAATATTGCTAATGCTTTGTTTGTCGCCTTTATCATACATGATATTGATAGCATATTCTTCGCCTTTGTCTTTAAATTTAGATTGATCATTGCCTCTAAATGCCAACTGAACAGCATAGCCAACGGTTTGGATATTTAATCCCATTTTTGCTATTTTCTCTCTGTCGAGTTCGACTTCAATTTCAGTTTTTGATTTACTTGTACTGTAATCGACATAGTCTGTACCAGGCGTTTTTTTGATGATGTCATGTACTTTATTTGCGTATTTCCAAACTTCATCTAAGTCAGCGCCCATCACTACTATTTGAATCTGTGGTTGGTTGCCACCAGTAATACTTGCTGGTTTGATAGAAAATTTTATACCAGGAATACTGTCTAAGCGTTCGCGAATAATAGCACCTAATTCCTCTGTAGAGCGTGTCCTATCTAATTTATTGACTAAAGAAACAGTCATGTCGGCTTTGTTTGGAGTTTCTAAAAAGCTACCCATTTGTGTCGTAACGGCACCTACATTAGCAAATACTTTTGTTACTTCTGGATAACTTAGAATAATATCTTCGACTTCTTGCACTACTTTGTTTGTTTGTTGTAGTGTTGCTTGAGGTTCTAATTCTAGAATCAAATTAAATTCGCCTCTGTCGCCACTACCTGCAAATGAACTACCAATAAAACCATTCATACCTAAATAGCCTATGCCACCAAACAAGCCAATGACCATAAAGAATAAAGTAACTTTGTGTTTTAAAACCCATTGTAATATTCTTCCGTATGCTTCAATCATTTTGGTAATTTGTGCTTCAATCCAAATGTTTAAACGACCCCAAAGTGAATCTTTGCTAAGGATTTCTAATTTTCCCCAACGTGATGCTAATAAGGGTGTTAAGGTAAATGAGACGAATAAACTCATTAAGGTAGAGAATACGACTACCAAAGCGAATTCACGTAAGATATTTCCAATCAAACCTCCAGCCATTGCTAAAGGTACGAACACTACTACGTCCACTAATGTAATGGCTAATGCTGTAAAGCCGATTTCACTTCTACCATCTAAAGCCGCTGTTACTCTATCTTTTCCCATCTCCATGTGACGGAAAATATTTTCTAATACCACAATACTATCGTCAACCAAAATACCTACGACTAATGATAGCGCCAACAAGGTCATTAGGTTGAGCGAAAAACCCATGACATACATGAGAATAAATGTTGGAATCATGGCTGATGGCAAGGCAACTAAAACAAACATAGAGCTTCTGAAGCTATGCAAGAATACGAGCATTACTAATGCCACAATTAATACTGCCAAAAATAAATCATGTGTAACGGCTGTCGCTGCTTCCATCGTATAAGTAGATTGGTCTATAGCCACTTCATAGCTAAATCCTTTGTCGGCATATTGTTTTACAATCGTATCTAATTTTGCTTTGACATGCTGGCTTACTTCTACCGCATTGGCATCAGTTTGTTTAGAAATTTCTAGACCTAAACCAACTCTACCGTTGATACGATTTATGGTTGATGGCGTGCCAACTGCATCAGTAACGCTGGCAACATCTTGTAATCTTATTTTACTGCCATTTTTATTTTCTCTGATAATGAGATTTCGTAAATCATCTACTGTGTGTAGTTTAGCATCTAAGCGAATTGTAAAACGATTGTCATTGCTTTCGATATTACCTGCTGGATAAGACAAGTTACCGATGGCTATCATCTGCGTTACTTGAGCTGTAGAAAGATTGTAGGCTTGTAATTTTTCGTTGTCTAATTTTACTTCTATCTCGCGCTCTGATCCACCAATTAATCGCACTTGGCCAACGCCTTCTACATTTGATAAAATAGGTTTTATTTTTTGCTTGACTAAATCATATAGCTCTGTTTCATTTACCTTTCCGAAAGTCGATAAACGCAATACAGGAATTTCACTCGAGCTGAATTTATTGATAATTGGGTCGTCCACATTATCTGGCAAATCGCTTTTTATTTGATTGATTTTTCGCTCCACATCAGATTGTGCAGCGCTGGCGCTCATAGATTGTTTAAGCTGTACGATAACGACAGAAACGTTCTCTTGCGAAGAGGAAGAAATTACATCGACGCCTTCGATAGAAGAAACGGCATCTTCTACTTTTTTAGTTACGTTATTTTGTACTTCTTCTGACGAAGCACCTCTATATACGGTTTGTATGGATACAATGGGTGCTTCAAATTTTGGTAATAGATTATAGTTTAGTAAGCTATAGCCAAAGAATCCAAAAATAATCAAGGTTAGAAAAATAACACTGATAAGTAATGGACGTTTTATTGCAATTTCGGTAATAGACATTGTTGCTGTTTTATTTTTTAATTACTGATATACGCATGACTTTATTGAAAAGTAATTGAAGTGTTCTGCGTGAATTCATTTAATTATTTATTATTTACGATTTGTATTTTACTTTTCTCGCTTAAATTTATTTGGCCAGAAGTCACTACTTTTTCACCAGCAGTAAGCCCACTTCTGATTACGACATTTTGACCAATTTCTTCACCAAGCTCTAATTTGCGTACAGCAACAGTATTTCCATTTACGATATATACATAAGGATTTTTAATACCTTCAACCAATGCATTTTTTGGTATTTGAAGTGCATCTGCTGGTTTTTTAAAGCTGAATTTTACTTGCACATACGTGCCTGCTTTATAACCACTGTTTGGTATCTCTACTTCTACTCTGTAATTGTGATTTTCGTCACCTTTAGGTGCAATGTATTTTATGATTCCTCTTGTAATCTTATCAGGAAAAATCGAAGAGGTGATTTGAGCGGTTTGGCCAACTTTTAAATCATACACATTGTTTTCGCTAACATACACGATTGCTTTTAAAATGGAAATATCCATGATGCTTGCTAATGGCGTTCCAGGATTAGCAAACTCACCAGCATTGGCATTTTTTTGTACAATAGTTCCACTGATAGGAGCATAGATATTGTTGTCAGCAATTTGTTGCAACATATTTTCTTTCTGGATTTTTGTGGTTTCCAAATTGTAATTCAAATCGTTGATAGATGTTGCCGGCGCAGCATCGCCAGCAATTAAATCTTTTGTGCGAATGATGTCATCTTCTAATTTTTTGATAGTGGCTTCTGATGATTTGATGCCGATTTCTCTTTGCTTAGAGTCGATTTTCCCAATCAATTGTCCTTTGCTTACGTGCTGCCCAATTTCGATGTTGAAACTTGCCAATCTTCCAGGTTGTGTAGCCGTGATAATACCACTTTTATTGATATCTAATACTGCAGGTAGCGAGTAGTCTGTGCTAATTGGAAAATAACTTGCCTCAAACGTTGTAACCGAAACTGGCACATTAGTACGGTCGATAAGTATGGCATTTTTATCAATTATTTTTTTATTTGCCATTAATTTGTACACCATGCCACCGATTAATAACACTGCGATAATTCCGATTATTATTTTATTTTTCATATAAGTAAGTTTATTGGTTGTTATTTTTATTTATAGATATTTAGATTGTTATTTGATTTGTCTGCTTCTATTTTTGCTTGTAAATATTTTACTAAAGAAGTTAAATAATTCTGTTCAGTTTCTTTATAAGCATATTCAGAGCTCATCCATTCTGTATAAGAAATTACACCTTTTTGATACTGTAATGTAGCTACATCATATACATTTTTTGCAAGTGCAATATTCTCTTTGTTCAGTATTAGACTTTGTTCAGAATTTTGCATACTTGCTTTTGCATTCAACATTTGTAATTTCAAACCTTCTTCTTTTAAAGCCATATCTTCTTTAAGATTAGCAATATTTAGTTTGCCCATTTTTATTGCACTCGCGGCACGCAAACCATCAAACACAGGAATGTCTAATTTGAATCCAATAGTGGCAAATTGAGACCATCTTGTAAACGACTCAGAAAATTTATTACCAAAAGCCAATCCACCATATTTAGCATAAAAACTAAACTGAGGATAATAGGCTGCTTTAGTGCGCTCCAATAAAATTTCTTGCAAATAAATATTCTTACGCATCAATTGCATTTCTATTTTATTCTTGATATTGGAAGTATCCACGTAATTATCAGCATCTACAATTTCGTTTGTTCGATTTGTGTCAATGGCAATGCTAGAATCTAAAGGCATACCGATTTGGTATTTCAAATTGTTTAAAGCAATATCTTTATTGGCAGCCAGTATTTGTTGCTGTGTTACAATGTTGTTATAATTTACTTGTACTTTATCTACATCTATTTTGCGAATTACACCTTTTTCGTATTGCAATTTTACAATCGGCATTGTTTTGTTTATGCGTTCTTCGTTTTGTTTCAATAATTTTTCATTTTCATTTATTAGATAAATATTGTAGTAAGCAACAATCGTATTATAAACAACATCTTCTTCTGTTTTCATCTTTTTTGTTTTGGCAATATCATATCCTGGATTTATGGCTTTAATACCTTGAATATAAGACCAATTAAACAACATTTGATCTAGTTGTATGCCTGCTAAAGTGTTATATTGATTGCCAAATTTTACTACTTGCTCTGGCGTTGTAAATGAGCCAAGTGATAAAGACGGAATTACACTAGATTGTAAAATTAAATTATCGTCCCATTTTACTTGTGCGTTCACTTGTGGCATATAGGCAGATTGACCTTCGCGTTTTCTGGCATAAGCTGTTTCTACATCATTAGCAGACATTTTTATGCTCTTGTGGTTTTTTAATGCATATTCAATACACTGTGAAAGCGTGTATGTCGTTTGTGCGTGGCTAGTAAAGAATAGCGTGCTTAGTAAAACTATAATAATCGATTGTTTCATTTTTTGTCTCTTTTGTTTATTAACTCGTAAAATTCTTTAATTCCTTTTGGTGTTGTTATTGCATGAATGTAAAATTTCAATATTTCAAAAAACATATCTTTAGTGTCATACAGCATTACCTTTTGTTCAAGTGGCAACATGCTAAGATTAATTTGAAATAAAGTAACCAATTCAATACGTATGTCTTCTCTGTAAAATCCTTGTTTGATTCCTTTTGCTAAATTGTTGGCAATGCTTTGGTGGGCAAAAGAAGATTTATGTGTTTCAATCATCTCACAACATTCTGGATAAAATTTCATCAAATCATGTAACACAGACGGATGATATACTTTGATGTCATCAATGATTTCTTCATTTATCACCAACATTTCTTCGATAGCATTATCATACATTGCGGAAATGTCTTTAATCTTATTTTCCATTGCCTTTAAATCAGACAACACACATATTCTTACTAAATCTGCTTTGTTATCTATTTCTTTGTATAATGTTTTTTTTGAAATACCTAACTCACGCGCTAGGTCGTCCATTGTGGTATTTCGAACACCAATCTGGTTGAACAAATACCGCGCTTTCTCTATTATCTTTGTAGAGACATTGACATTCTTATATTCAATCAATTTTTCCATATTCATCTGCAAATCTATGTAGTATAAACTTAGGAAACTATAAAAGGTTTTAAAGTTTCCGAGAATTTAATGTTAAGAAATTGTAGCTTTGAATTTTAATTATAAATTATGAATGCACTCGTTCTCAAAACAGACACCTTCCAACTAGAAAATGTGATAACACCAACGCCACAAAGCAATCAGGCATTGGTTAAAATACACTATGCTGCGCTAAATCATCGCGACCAATGGATTCGCGATGGGCAATATGCCAAAATACAACTACCAGCCATTTTAGGCTCTGATGCTTGTGGCGAAGTCATTGCAGTTGCTGAACAAAATAACAATCATTGGATTGGAAAAAATGTCGTTATCAATCCAAATATTGATTGGGGAAATAATTTACATTTCCAACAAAAAGAATATCAGATTTTAGGAATGCCATCACAGGGCACCTTAGCAGAATATATAGTAGTCAACATAGATAGACTATGTGAAAAACCAAACTATCTGTTAGATGAACAGGCTGCTGCCTTGCCATTGGCTGGTATGACTGCTTATAATGCTTTATTCAATAAAGGAAATGTTCAAAAGCATACGAATGTTTTAATTTCTGGCGTTGGCGGTGGCGTGGCTCAATTTGCATTTTTATTTGCCATTGCGGTAGGTGCTAATGTATTCGTTACTTCAAGCAAACAAGCAGTGATTGATGAATGTAAAAAGCTGGGTGCTCAAGATGGTGCCAACTACACAGAGAAAGATGCAATAAAAAACATGGCAAAAGCAAATGGCGGTTTTGATGTCATTATTGATAGTGCTTGTGGTGACGGCATGAATGAACTTATTGCAACACTAAAACCAACAGGAAAGTTTGTGTTTTACGGTGCTACTCGTGGTTTGCCTAAAGACCTAAATATGCGTGCCATTTTTTGGAATCATCTGCAATTGTTAGGCTCAACAATGGGCAGCGATACAGACTTTAAAAATATGATTGCCTTATGCAACGAATACCAGATTATACCTATCATTGATAAAGTGTTTGAATTTGATAAGGCCGTTGCAGCATTTGACAGAATGAAAGATGGCAATCAATTTGGCAAGATTATTGTAAAAATACATTAGCAATTTTTAACAAAATAAATAACACAAATGGACTTACAACAATTAATGAATGGCGCGATAGGACAACAAGCCACACAACTAATCAGCAGTCAATTAGGCATTGATGCCAATCAGGCACAAAGTGCAGTTGGCTTGGCATTGCCTACTTTATTAAATGCGCTTAATAAAAACGCATCTACCAATGAAGGTGCTGCTTCCTTGTATAATGCCATTACAAAAGATCACGCTAATGGTGGTGTTGAAGACTTAGCAGGAATGGCACAAAACGCACTGAGTAGTGGTGAAGGTAGTTCTATATTAAAACACATTTTAGGTGGTTTGCAACCCAATGTAGAAAATGCCATTTCACAAAATGCTGGAATTGGTGGCGGTCAAGCTGGACAAATTCTACAAATATTGGCGCCATTAGTATTAAAAACATTAGGCAATCAATCGCAATCACAAGGCTTAGATATTGGTGGATTAGTAGGCTTATTAACGAATGTCGTTAGCAATCAACAACAACAAACAGCACCACAGCAAAACGACATTATTTCTCAATTATTAGACAAAGATAAAGACGGTAGTGTGATTGATGATGTTGCAGGATTATTAGGTAATTTATTTAAAAAATAATTTTTATTTTCATTCATAAAAAATCACTCACATCGAGTGATTTTTTTTATTGTAATAGCGAACTTATTACTTGTTACT